>Ga0210406_10001267_pt1 | contig 31574 bp, 33 predicted proteins | sample IncBWC30MmetaG_FD_155454 | JGI IMG/M metagenome (GOLD analysis project Ga0210406, IMG submission 155454) | Forest soil microbial communities from Barre Woods Harvard Forest LTER site, Petersham, Massachusetts, United States - Inc-BW-C-30-M | ecosystem: Environmental > Terrestrial > Soil >... | reverse complement strand
GTACGTCCAGTCCGATGTAATACATATGTCCTCGAGGAGCCTCCGTGGTTGTTCTCTGAATCAGCGTCGCCGCTGAGTTCAGCCTATGCAACACCACGTGCTCCTCAATGACTTAACATTCAAACAAGACGACCGGAATCAACCATCGATGGATGGGAAATTATCAATTCATAAATCTCATCCTGGCCCGGAGAAATCGCGGAAACATTTCCCGGGGGGGGAATCTGAAGTTCGTCGGACTGTCCTGGATGAACTTCAGGACGGACGCTAGTATGATGCCGATAACACCTGAGAATTCCCGATTTCCGCGCATGACGACAAGAAGAGATTTTTTTCGCCTGACCGCCGAAACTGCAACTCTGGCCATGCTCCCCGGCCGATCCCTCGCTGCCGAACAGAATCACCGGCCTTATGAGACAACCCGTGGGATTCAGCGGGGAAGGCCGCTGCGCGATCTGCAGCAGCAATTCGTCGATCTGCGCTTCGGCATGTTCCTGCACTTCAACATGGCGACGTTCCAGGACCGCGAATGGGGTGATCCCACCTCGTCTCCGGAGCTGTTTCACCCCACGGCTCTCGATACGGACCAGTGGGCCGCAGCCGCGAAATCGGCCAATATGACTTGGGGCTGCCTCACCACGCGGCACCACGACGGCTTTTGTATCTGGCCGACGAAGACCCGCGGCGCTAGCGTCCGCCAGACTTCCCACCAGACAGACATTGTTCGCGCCTATGTGCAGTCGGCCTGCGGGTGGGTCTTTATTATTCGATCCTCTAGCTGCGCGACGACATCCGCCACTTCAACATCACGCCCGACAAGGTTCGACTAGTCAAGGATCAGCTCACCGAGCTCTTTACCAACTACGGGGAAATCGACGTTCTCATCATGGATGGCTGGAATGCACCTTGGAGCCGCATCACGTATGAGGAGATGCCCTTCCGGGAAATCTACGAGCACATCAAAGCCCTGCAGCCCAACTGTCTCATCTCCGATCTGAACGCCAGCCAGTTTCCCTCAGGCGGCCTCTACTATTCGGATATCAAGGCGTTCGAGCAGAACGCTGGCCAGAAGGTTCCGCAGCAGAGCGACCTGCCGGCTATATCCTGCGTCACCATCACACCAGAATGGTTCTGGAAGCCGCGGGACGTAAATGGCGACCTGAAGCCGACAGCGACGGTGGTCGACGAATGGCTCGTGCCACTCAACAGCAGGCACTGCAACCTGATTCTCAACGCACCTCCCGCCCGCGAAGGACGCCTCGCTCCCAACGTGATCAGCCGTCTTCAGGAGATTGGCAGAGCATGGAAGCACCCCGGCCCGGCTGGCAGAATCAGCGAACAAGCGGTCATCACCACGCCCAACCTGGCCACCGCCAAACCGATTCATGCGAGCTCATATCCGGAGGGGAGCGGGCCGGATGAGGCGAACGATGGAAGTTTTCAGTCCTCGTGGTATCTAGATGAGGGGCTGACTTCAGGCTGGCTCGATGTTGATCTGATGAAGGAGCATAGCTTCAATGTGGTCTCTCTCGTGGAGCCGGTCGGCCGCGGTGACGACTATAAGATGTCACGGATCAAGAGCTATCGGTTTCAGCGCTGGGATGGCGCGAACTGGGTAACCCTGATGGAAGGCGGATCGCCTACGACGACCATTCACCGCATTCCGCGTGTCACGGCCCGAAGGGTCCGCCTGGCCTTCGAGAGCAGCCACGATAAGCCTCACATCGCGGACATCGGAGTTTACGACGAACGGTCCTGATCTGGGTCATCGACCGCTGATCCCCGCTCAGGGGGTAGCCCGAATTTGTTCTCGATGAAAGGGCTCTTTAATAATCTTGTTGGGCGATGTCGGAATGACCTTTTGCCGGCAGCGGCACCCATATTCCGCGTTAGGACGCTTATCCGTCCGAACTGACTCCTCTCGAAGCAGGACGCCCGTCATAACCCCTGAACGAGAATCCCGCGATAGACTGCACCTTTCTGCCGATGGATGCGGACCTTTTTGTATGCCGGGCTGTCGTACCAGCGCTTGGCGGCTTCCATGCTTGGAAACTCTGCAATGACCGTTCCCTCAGTTGCTGGTCCTTCCAGGTCCTCGTGTGCACCATAGGACGCAAGCAGTTTTACCTCGTGCCCAACGAAGGTCGAACGGATCTCATTCCAATAAATTTCCAATTCGGCCGCGTCGAGCGTCCGTTCGCGTATGAAAACCAGATATGCGCTCATGGCAATCTCCCCTCCTCAGCATAGAACGGATGCTCTATCGTTCGAGCAATCCCGACCTAGGCTCAACCCGCTGCTACTGTAATGCATATCTCGTCACAGAATGCCGGGTGGTCGGCGATTCGGATGCAATTCTGCCCAAACAGAGGCATTTATGAGATGGGTTCTAGTCTCCCGAGTCATAAATAGGTTGCATATATGGGAGAGGCATTCTATGTTGAAGCATGGAGCCTCGTCGTGGACGACCGAAGAAGCATGCGTTGGTGGTGAACAACGCGCAGCGGGCCGAGTTGGAGCGCATGGCTAGGCAGTCGCGCAGCGCCCGGTCGATAGCTTTTCGTGCCCGTATCGTTCTGGAGTGTGCGGCAGGAGCAAGCAACGCGGCGGTGGCGGCGAAGTTGCGCACGACCGGTTTCACCGTGGGCCTTTGGCGCAACCGTTTCATCGCCGAAGGAGTTGTGGGCTGGGAGATGAGCCCCGTCCGGGAGCACCGCGCGAGATCGGTGACGAGAAGGTCGAGCAGGTGGTGCGGTTGACGCTGGAGAAGACTCCGAAGGGAGCTACGCACTGGTCCAGTCGCATGTTGGCGGCCAGAACCGGGTTGAGCCAGTCCACTATCAGTCGCATCTGGCGGGCCTTTGGACTGAAGCCACATCGCACCGAGAGCTTTCAGCTCTCGACGGATCCTTTGTTGATCGACAAGGTGCGGGATATTGTGGGCCTCTATCTCGATCCGCCTCATCATGCGCTGGTGTTATGCGTGGACGAGAAGTCGCAGATACAGGCGCTCAGCAGGACCCAACCGGCCCTACCCATGCGGGCTGGACAACAGGAGCGACGCACCCACGATTACAAAAGACACGGCGTCACCAGCCTGTTTGCGGCTCTTGATATCGCCACTGGCAGCGTGCTCGGCAAGTGCTACCGACGCCACCGTTCGGTGGAGTTTCTCGACTTCCTGAAGAAGATAGACAGGGCTGTTCCAGCTGATCTCGACGTCCATTTAGTGCTGGATAATTATGGAACCCACAAAACAGCATTGGTCCGCCAATGGTTGCAGAAGAGGCCGCGCTATCATCTGCACTTCACCCCTACCCATGCTTCCTGGCTCAACCAGGTGGAGCGTTGGTTCGCATTGCTAACACAAAGGCAAATCAAGCGCGGCTCACACAGAAGCGTCCAGGAACTAGAAGCCGCAATCCGGGAGTTCATCGCTGCCCACAATCAGCAACCCCAACCCTTTCGCTGGACCAAATCCGCAGACCAGATCCTGGACTCCATTGCTCGCTTCGCCACCGCCACTCTCGCCGCTCACGCAACCCTTATTTCTACGAGAAATCAATGACTCAGGAGACTAGAAAAAACGCGCTTACTCCCTGGAATAAAGGTCGCAGACGCCAGTTCTCATAGGTGTGCAGGCTGTTCAAAGAAGTTCCTAAAAGTACTTCAGCAGCTTGCGGAGGAAGCAGACTCCGCAAACCGAGAGCGGAAATCGGCAGTTGTCCGCGCTAACCGTGGTCCCGGGCCTGTCCGAAACTTGTTAATCCGTATCTCCGGCTGGCCCTCGCCTAAGTAGGGAGGTGCGCATATTTGAGGGAACTTAGACTCCATGAAGCTGGAGGAGACGAAAGGAAGTTCAATCTACGATGCAATTCCTGCGAAGGGCTCTCCTTCTCTTCAGCGCAATTCTCCCCGGTCTTTCTTTGGGCCGGGCCACTTTGATGCAGGCGCAGGAGGCCGCCACCGTGGCTTCTACGGCGGTAAGCCTGCCGGATGCGCCCAGTCAGCCTGCGGCTACGCAGTCGCCATCGCAACAGGACCAGGCCGAGACGCAACTCCATCAGGAGGAGCATCAGCGAATTCTCGGAGTTGTGCCGAACTTCAACACAACTGACAATCAAAACGCAGCGCCGCTCTCCGCACGGCAGAAGTTCCGCCTGGCCTTCCGTAGCGCCGTCGATCCTTTCACGTTTGTCGCGGTTGCCGCGGATGCCGGGATCAGCCAGGCAAAGAATGACTTCCCTGGCTACGGCCAGGGCGCGGCTGGCTACGGCAAGCGATTTGGCGCATCGTATGCAGACAGCTTTGACGGCACCTTATGGGGCAATGCAATCTTTCCTGCGCTGCTGCACCAGGATCCACGGTACTTCCGCAAGGGGAGGGGAAGCTTCACCAGGCGTTTGTTGTATGCAGTCTCCACGACGGTCTGGGCACGAAACGACAATGGCACATGGGGCCCGAACTATGCCAACGTCGCCGGAAGTATTGTTGCCGGAGGCATCTCGAATCTCTACTATCCTGCATCGGACCGGGGCGCAGGGCTGACCTTTCAACGAGCATTTACCGTGACGGCTGGAGGCGCGCTGGGCGCAATCGGAGTGGAATTCTGGCCTGATGTTTCGCGGAGGCTTTTCCATGGCCCCGGCGCGGGGACCGCGCCAACAGCCTCCTCGCCGAACAGCAGCGGCTATTAAATTAAGCAGCATCACGCGCATGCTGATCTGGCTACCGTCAACGGTTCACAGACTTAACTGTCAACTAAGTTTGGTGAGCACAAGCCAATTGCTAGCAAAAGAAAACGTAGGAAGAAAGGTGAAAGACAAGATGAATAGAAGAAAATTGCTCAAGAGTTCAGCTGCGCTCGGCTTTGCGTCTGTAATTCCATCCCTGGCGGGATGCAAACTGTTCCCCGGCGCAGTCACGGTCGAAGCCGGGAGTGGTGCAGATACGAATCAACCAATGGCCAAGCCCAGTCCGCTTGTCCCTCCCGCCAAAGGTAGTATTCCAGTTGCCTTTCTGCTTTCAAAAGGCGCAGTAATCATCGACTTCTGCGGCCCATGGGAAGTCTTCGAGAATGTCAACATACCTGGAGCCCAGGACGACCCATTCCATCTGTATACCGTTGCTGAAACCACCAATCCCATCCACGCGAGTGGCGGGATGAAAATCATTCCTGACTATACTTTTGACACTGCTCCTGCTCCCAAGATCATCGTGATTCCTGCTCAAAACGGCGCCAATGAGGCAATGCTGGAATGGATTCGCAAGTCGACAAAAAGCACCGATGTGACCATGTCTGTTTGCACTGGCGCCTTTGTGCTGGCGAAAACCGGTTTGTTATCTGGCAAATCGATGACTACCCATCACGACGCGTACAAAGAACTGGCAATGCAGTTCCCAGATATCAAAGTTATGCGTGGTGCCCGGTTCGTCGAGGAAGGGAATCTAGCCAGTTCTGGGGGCCTTTCCTCTGGCATTGATCTTGCGCTGCGGGTTGTCGAGCGCTATTACGGCCTTGAGACCACCCTCAAGACCGCTAACCATTTGGAATACCAGGGTCAAGGCTGGATGAACCCAGATTCGAACAAAGTCTACGCCAAGGTGTCCGTCTCGACAGAAAAGCATCCCCTCTGTCCTGTGTGTGAAATGGATGTAGATGTGGCGACTGCTCCGAAGTCTGTCTGCAAGGGTAAGACCTATTACTTCTGTATGCAGCGGCACAAAGAGCAGTTCGACGCAGATCCTGCGAAATTCGTCAGCGCCGCCTGAGACGTTCACGGTCATCCTGTACGACGAATCTCGCATGGATCGCACCCAGTTGAATCAAACGCTCCATGACGCAAAAGTACCAAACGAGAAATCAGCGAGTAGGTGAATTGTCTCTTGGGATGGCAGAAGCTCGAGCGACGTCATACTGTGACTTGACGACACAGCCAAGTTCTGGAGGCAGGAGAAAGCGTGGGAGCCGAAACGTGTTCGCAGCGAGTCACGATGGAAGCCGGTCCCGCTTCGGTGCGAAACGCTTTCTGATATCTCGGCACATTTCGAGCCGGCTCGAAGGTTTTCTGCTCATAGAAAGCGCGCTCTTGTCGTGTAAGTGAAACAAGCGGACTGTGCGGCACTTGATGCATGTTGAATGACGGTTGCAAGAGTTTTTACGCAATCACCTGGAATAAATAGTTCGCGATCTGGTTGTAGCTAACAGAATTGCATTCGAGCAACCCACAGCTTGGAGGTGGGCGGGCATGAAAAAGAACGTTCTTCCATCTAAGTTGAATCTGGAGTCACATGTTCCAGGAGCAGAATCTGCGTCTGAAGAGGTCCATCGACGCTGGCAAGAAGTCATAAAACGGCGTTCGTTCTTGAAAGGCATCGGGATGATTGGAGCCGCGCTCTCGGCTGGGTCGTTGCTGTCCACCGGTGCCACGGCGCAAACCGGATCGCGTAACGGCAAGCTATCGCCCGGAGATGTTGCTCTCCTGCAATTCGCTCTATGTGCGGAGCTCGTGGAGAGCGATCTATGGACGCAATATGCAGAATTAGGCGGAGTCGGTCGATCTCGGCTGGCATACACGATATCGAGGCGACGAGAACCCGGACGTAGGCGCGGCATTCTTGGGACGGTTCGTGATTCAAAACCAGCCGGCGATACCGCTGGACGATTCGGATATGCCCCTCACCCCAAATTCCACCATTCCGATCACGGGGCGTGACGCTGAGCGCATCCAGGCAATCGGAAACACCGCAGGATTTCACTTCGCGTTTATCGAGCAGGGAGGCGCGAGTCTCTATCAGACCCTCGCATTTAAGGCGCGGCCAGCCCCGCTGTTTTACGCCCAAAATCAGTGGGATCGAGCTTCGACCGTTTTGGCTCTGATCACGGTGCCTTATCCAGCGCTCGGACACATGAGGAATCGCGAACATGATCACTCCTTCAGCAAGTATCGCGCTTGGTTTTGCCTTTGTTCTCCTGGGCGGTATCAACGCGTGGCTCGTACTGGAGGCATGGTCGCGCGTCAAGACCGCCAACGTGAGTTCCCGGATGCTGGCGCTGCATCGGATTGGTGGCTACCTCTTCATTGCTCTGTTCTGCGTGATGACGTATTACATGTTGGCCCGGCTGGGGGGTGGAGGAGACAACTCGGCCACGGTGACCCTCCATATGGCGTTGGCGATGATCCTGTCGCCGCTGCTGTTCATCAAGGTCCTCGTCGCCCGCTATTACAAGAATCAGCACAATCTGCTGATGCCGCTCGGGCTTACAATCTTCGTTCTTTCCTTCGTTCTGATCGCCAGTACCGCCGGGCCCTACCTGACTCGTCCATCAAAGATCGAGCGCGTGTCGATCAATTCGGCCACCCAAGTCCAGCCGGTCACGATAGATATTAATCTAGCCAGCGATCTGATGCAGAAACGGTGCTCGAAATGCCACAACCTGGACCGTGTTGTAGGCGCACGGAAGGACGCTCAGGGATGGCTGACGACTGTCAATCGTATGCGCACGATGCCCGGCGCGGACATATCCGAGACGGATGCCCAGATGATCGTTGCCTACCTGGCGGCGCAGAGTCCTTCCCGGAATTCCGGAACCGGAACGCAGATGGAAGTGGCGCGGGCGCTTGTGGATCAGCGCTGCGCGCGTTGCCACACTCTGGATCGCGTATATAAGACGGTGCAAGCACCTGACAAATGGCGTGAGACCGTCACCCGAATGGTGCAGTACGCGGCTGGCAGTGCGGGCGCGTTCGAACCCGGAGAGGATGAGCAGATCATCGCTTACCTTTCCGCGACCCAGACACCGGAAGCTGCCAATCTGAAGCTGGCCCAGGCGGATGCGGCATCAGCGTCGGGGCGTAGCCTGATTGTACAGAGAAAAGATGTTACACCGCTTGTACCCGCTCAAACTGCTCGGCGCGACGTGAAAAGCATCGGCCTTATTTCGTTTGTGTTTCTGGGTGCGGCGGCTCTCGCCATCAGACGTCCGCGATCCCGTGCCGTGACCGCCGCGCAATCCGCTCCGGAAACGAAGCCTGTGGCAACCATCTCCCCGCGATCGCAGAGCAGTCCCCTCATCCTTCAACTCGTACAGATCACACACCAGACTCCGGATTCCAAGACACTTCGCTTCGCAGTAAGAGGAGAACGGGCGCTCGGAGCTCTACCCGGCCAGTTCTTGACCTTCTCGTTTCTCTTCGACGGAAAGAAAGAAACACGCTGCTACTCGATCTGCTCATCGCCTGCGCGAACGGGATACGTGGAGATCACTCCCAAGCGCCTTGGTAACGGCTGCGTCTCTTCGTTCCTGAACGATCGCGCGGTCCTCGGCATGACGGTGGAGGCAACTGGGCCATTCGGACACTTCTGCTTCAACCAGGCTGAAGACAAGCATATAGTGTTGATCGCTGCGGGAAGCGGCATTACTCCCATGATGGCGATGCTTCGCTACATTGATGACCTGTGTCTTGATACGGAAGCCACGCTGATGTACTGCGTCCGCACGGAGATGGATATCATTTTCCGCAAGGAGCTGGACGAGTTGCAGAAGCGGGTGCGTAATTTCCGATACCACCTCCTGTTATCCAAACCCGGTCTGGAATGGACCGGCGAGCGTGGCCACCTCAATCGGGCTTTTGTCGAAGAGACAATTTCTGAGCTCAAGGATCAGGTCTTCTTCGTCTGTGGCCCGCCCAGTTTCATGGAAGCGGCACGCGGCATCCTGGCGGAATTGGGGGTACAGCCGGAGCGGATTCGCCAGGAGGTGTTTGGAGGGATCGGCGGATCGCCTAACTCTGCAGTACAGATTGCGACTGAAAGCGTATGTGCCGTGGAATTCGCAAGATCCCGAAAGACCGGCACGGTGCTCGAGGGACAATCATTGCTCGAGGCCGCAGCCGCAGCGGGTGTCGCGATTCCATCCGCATGCCGCCAGGGTCAATGTGGAACCTGCAAGACGCGCGTGCTAAGCGGACAGGTCCGGATGACTGCGGAAACCGGGCTCGATCCGGAATCGAAATCGCTGGGCTTCGTGCTCACGTGCGTGGGCCACGCCGAAGGAAACGTCACGCTCGATGCCTGATCGAATCAAGATGTACACGGTCCGGGGCTGCTTTGGAGGAATAAATGCGCCTTCGTTCGGTTCACGGTAATGGAGGCAGAGAAACAATCGGAAGTGCCAAAGCCGTTTGATAAAGCCCTGTTTCCACGAATGGTTTATCTGGCCCTCGGAACCGGAGGTGATTGTAGTTTGGAGCGAGGCTATTGCGTGATTATCGTTGGCAGCAGACTCCGCGGGCTTGGATTCTGGGAGACAGTCCCAAACTGCGAGTTGCCCGATTTGTTACCGGCAGTTGGGTCCAAGAAAACTGCCGATGGCTAAGTGGCGAGACGTGGAGATTGACGCTGTTGGAGAAAGATTCTGTAGCTTGAACGCATGGACACAAACAAAACCAACGTGAGATGCAGTTTGCAGAGAGAACCGGATTTTGAGGGCAAACAGCGATGCGCAGCCACGAAGTGTCGAGGGCAGCTGCCGAGGCCATACGCGGCAGGCTCCGTTTTATGCTGATGAGCGAAGGCCGGAAGGTAATCTGGATGTGTTCTGTTGTGCTCCTGTATCTTCTTCTCATCCACACTGCGGGAGCTCAATTCCCAACAGACTTAAGCCACTTTGATTACGACTCGAATGCGGAGCTAAACGTCAAGGAGCTCTCCGTCGTAGAGCGAAACGGCGTAATGATTCACGAGCTCACCTACACAAGTCCGCGAGGCGGGGCTGTGCCGGCCTATGTTGTGGTTCCCGGAGCCAAGGGCAAGTTCGCAGGCATCGTGTGGGGTCATTGGATGATGCCGAAATCTCCTACCGCAGACAAAACCGAATTTCTGACTGAGGCGATAGCTCTCGCCCCCACAGGAGTTGTATCAATTCTCATCGATAGTCCACACGTGCGGCCAGGCTTCAAAGAAGATCCTGATCCGTTTAGCTCGCAAGATTCCGATGTGGTTGCGCAGCAAGTGACTGATCTCCGACGAGCTCTCGATTTGCTTCTGTCCCGTGATGACGTTGACCCTAAAAGAATTGCGTATGTCGGGCACAGCTTTGATGCAAGCTGCGGGGCCATTCTCGACGCCGTGGACAAGCGGTTCGCCGCTTTTGTTTTCATGGGCAATCCCCAATCGACTCGGGATTTCGTTCTGAACTCGACTTCGCCAAACATGGTGGCCTTCCGCAAGTCGGTGCCGGTGGGCAAGCTCGAGCAGTATCTGGATACCCATGAGTGGGCCGATCCCGGCGCATATGCTGCTCGTCTCGGCCCTGCTCCGCACTTTTTCAGTACGCGACGCATGATGACTTCGTCGCGATCGCTTCTGCAAAACACTATTTCGACATTAGCTCAGGACCGAAAGAAATAAAGTTCTACGAGTCCAGCCACTCGCTGAATGCCGATGCTCGACGGGATCGAATTGACTATCTTCGAAGGCATCTTTCTCTATCCGAGATGGCTGCGGAGGTCTTGGAGAAGATACCCGAAACGAAATGAAATTTGATTGCGACGCTTCGATCGGGAGCAGGTGTTCTTCTTGCATCTCCCCGTCCAGTTGCCGAACAAGCGGAAGTCGCAAATCGGCGCTTATCGGCTGCCGAAGCTTAGACATCCCGCTGCGATCTCGGTTCAAGCGACCATGAGGTTCAATTTGTAACTCACCAAGGCGAAACGCTCGACCGTTGCCCGAGGGCGTTGATCGCCCAGGCATTCGATTTTCCGGCGTGGCATGACGTGCAAGGGTTGGGAATTCCCGACTGTCCGGTTCGAGAAGCGAAATGAATCGGAACGTATGGGGCCGCGACGTAGGTGCCTTTATGGTTTGTTCGAAAGAGACATCTGGCAAGCGGTGCATTGACTACCTGAGCTGTTCTCAGGCGTGATGGGTTTGCTCGCTCACCGTTCCCTTGTAGCGGCTTCCGTAAACGAATGACCGATGCGCGGAAAGAGGATAGTGTCATCTCTGTACTTATATCCCGGACAAACTTCAGAAGGAACTTCGTCCGGTTTTTTGGGTGCAACAGTTCGGGATTTAAGTGCAGTGACAATGCACTTAAATTCCAGAGAAGGGTTGAAAACAAATAAGCTTGATTCCGGGATTTAAGTGCAGCGTGAGAACTAGATGGGCAGATTTATCCCGTACTTTTGCGCTAAGGGCTGCCTTTCAGCAGCCCTTGGTTAGGTGGGAGCTCTCAGCTACTGCACAGTAAAGGTAACCGAGACGCTTTGCGTAATCGCCCCCGAGATTGCATTGACCGTAACTTTGGTCGTGGGGGGTGCCGCGGGCGTTGTTGCAGTTGCCTGAGGAACTGCGGATGATGAGCAGCCAGTGATTGCTGCCGTAGCCACCATCAGCAGGAGCGCAAAGAGCGATCCGCCCGCAAGGATCGATCTACGCTTGAGGCCGGCGAATGCAAGCAGTCCGACTGGGCCGATGAATGCGAGGGTGAAGCCGACCGGTGACTGGAACAAATGGAGAGGATGATTCGCTCCATAACCACCACCACCAGGCGGTGCCGGAGCTCCTACCGCAGCTACTGGAGCGATGGTTACCGCAACCTGGGTTGTGTTGGAGCCCGAAAGCGTGACTGTTGCCGGACTAAAGGTGCAGGCGACCGTGGCGGGCGAACAGGAAAAGGTAACAGGGCCGTTGAACCCGTTCGTCGCAGCGAGTGACAGCGTCAGGTTTCCGACGCCCCCTCCAGTGACGCTAAGAGTGGTGGAAGACGCTTGCAAGCTGAAGCTGCCCACTCCCCTTGTCGGCGGAGCGACCGCGACGGAGCCGAAGAGACCGCCCTTCTCCCCATTGATACCCGCAGCGAAGTACAGGGTATTGGGATCTCCCAACGTGGTGGTCTGCCCGCTGTTCTGCCCGAAGAATATCTCCCACAGGCCCGGGTTCGCGATCGGCGTGCCCGTGCTGGTGTTCAACGAGCCAAGCAGCGCAAACGTCTTCGGATCGAAAGCATTGATCACGCCGTCTCCAAAGTTGCCGATCAGAAGGTCGCCACCGAAGCTGCCAAAGCCTGCCGGAGCAAGCGCCATCCCCCAGGGGGCATTCAACACGCCTTGGCCGGCGACTCGCGTGATGAAGTTTCCATTGTTGTCGAACTCATCGACATAGCCGAGCCCCGCACCTACGTTCTCAAAGGTAGTGGTGCTGACCTGGGCGTAAGTTACATAGACGTTTCCACCGATGCCATGGATGCCAAAGGGTGAATAGCCCGCTGGCAAAGTCGGATCGGTAAAGTTACCCGCAAGAGGATGCGGAGCGAAGGTGCTGTCGAAGACATCCACGGTGCCTTGCTTAAAGTTAGCTGCAAGCAGGAACGTTCCGGTCGCGTTGGTGTCGAGCGCGATGTCGGTGTAGGAAGCCTTGGCCGAATTATCGACCACCGTAACCGCTTGCGTCCCGCTGCTCACATTCCAGGCGGCAATCGTGCCGTCGAGCGTGCCGAAGAGGAACACGGCCGATGTGCTGCCTGGAATATCGAAGATACCGGAGTTGTACACTGTGCCGCTCGGACTGCCGTGCGCCGAGGTGGAAGCGGCCGCGGGTATCGTGACGGCGGGCAACGACGGTACCGCGATGGCACCAGCGGCGGTGTCAATCGCCACCGAGCCACTGCCAGCCTTATCGATCCAGATAGCCGGCCCGACCGAAACGCCCCAGGGGTTGATGAGCGTGGGATCGGTTACGAGTGCTTGCGCCGTCGCACCATCCGAAATAATGTTTGTCTGCACATACGTGCTGCTGGTTTGCGCCAAGGCCCCGATCGCTAGAATACCGGAGAGGGCGCCCCCTACAAGGCTGTAAAACCAGTTTTTGCGCTCTATTGGATTGAAGCAACATGAAGCTCTCCGAAGCGAGGGGAAAGCGTCACGGACGGACGATATAAAGTTGCGGCTCAACATACTAATGACCTCTGCAGCACAAAACTGAGTGAGTTCTCTGTTATTCCCAAATAGCCATCGAATAATTTGTCAGATAGTCTCTCAGCAATTCGGTTTTCGGTAAGGATGCTCGATAGCCACACTCCGCGGATCGCTCTGCCGCGTCGACGCAATTCCACAACCGCAGCCGAGTGGAAGCATCGACCCGTCAGTACGGCCCACCGAATCTTTGATTCAGTTGATGTGGTGTTCAGTAGCAGCTCTGTGACAGCAGGACTTCCGTTGCGGGTTTCGAGAATGAGTGCGGTAGAGCCCTGGGCTGTCTCCGGAGAGCTGGATCGCCTTCTGCAGTTCTGCGATTGCTTCCGTATACTTGTGCTTTGCCAGGTACCCCTGGGCGAGTTGATTATGCGCTGCAGGAAAGGATTCGCTTCCAATGAGGAGTCGGCAGTTGAACCATCACTCATCACTTTCTATAGCTCTGTGGCTATTTCCACTAACTGCCACTGAACAAACCGTGGTTTGATCTTGGAGAAGCCTGAGTCTATACGACATGACGAAGTTCAATGTGCTAGTAGACGGCCGAGGGTCTCGCTCCACTTCGAAGCTAGGTCAGATGGTTGCGGTTCTATTCCTGGGATTAGTCGCGGCTGTGACGCTGCACGCGCAAAGTTCCACTCCGGTATCTGTTTCTCCCGCGTCAGGCAGTGGTGCTGAGCAGGCGTTTGTGGCAACATACACGGACACGAATGGCGTGACGGACGTTCAGTCGGTTTCTCTCTACATCATGAATGGCGTTGCTCCAGGTAGTGACAGTGGATGGTCGGCTAACGAATGCATCCTGAACTATAAAATTAGCTCAGGTGTCATTCAGTTGGCACAGGATGCGGGGGGTGCGTTTCTCTCCACCACGGCTACCGCCGGAACTGCACAAACCGTGAGCAACTCTCAGTGCACGGTGCTCGCTTTTCTTTCTTCCTCGACTATTTCCGGCAATAGCGTGTCGGTTATTTTTTATGTGACGTTCACAGCTGCGTTCAGCGGCGCCAAGCAACTTTACTTGTCAGCCGAGGATCAGGAGGGCCATGACAACATGACGAATTCTCCGACGCAAGTCGGGGTTTATAACGCTACCGCCAGCGTGTCTCCGGTATCTGTTTTCCCTTCATCCGGCAGTGGTTCAGAGCAGACGTTCACCGCAATATACTCAGACGCGACAACTCAAATTAAATCCGTCTTCTTGAATTTCAAGAGTTCAAGCAACAATACTTTGGCAGCAAACGCGTGCAAGTTGCGCTATGACCTCGGCACGACTGATATTTTCCTCGTAAACGATGCCTGCACTGCCTATACCTCTCCGATCAAATCGGGGTCGATTACGCCTCTGAGCAACAGCCAATGCACGGTGTATGGTGTAGGCACTTTAGCGACAACCTCCGGCAACAACGTGACGGTCGATTTTCGCGTGTCGTTTGCAGCTGGGTTTGAGGGTGAAAAAGAGGTCACAATGGAAGGGCGTGGATGAGAACGGCACTTTCACCTTCAGTAACCTATCTTTTGGGACTTACACAGTTACAACGCAGTCTCCTACCGCCGCGCCGAGCTTCACGCTGAGCAATACAGCCGTTATCATTGCGTCTCCTGGAGCAAACGGCATTTCAACCATCACTGTCACTCCAGCCGGCGGATTTTCGGGTACCGTGGCATTCAGCTGTGCAGTGACGGACAGCCCGTCGGGGGCGGTGGACATACCCACGTGCTTGCCTGCGGCACCTGCGGTGATCTCCGGAGCGACCGCAGTGACAACATCGCTGATCATCAACACCACGGCTGCATCCGCCGCTGCGCTCCACAACCTGCTGGAGCAAATCTTAGCCGTCGGCGGCGGTGTGGGCATGGCGGCAATGCTCTTCTTCGGGCCGCCAATCCACCGGCGCAGATGGAAGACGCTGCTTTGCCTGCTGCTCATCGCGGAGTTCGCTGGAGCGGCGATTGGATGCGGCAGCACCGCCTACTTGACCGCTGCGCCGGCCCACCCCAGTACAGCCGACCCCGGCACAACCGCTGGCAGCTATATCGTGAAGGTGACAGGGACCAGCGGCGCGACCATGGCGAACACCGCCGTGACTGTTACGGTCCACTGAGCGGGAGCCGCCTGGGTTCAGCCCGCAACAGGCATCTGGCGACAGCAGCAAATCGAGATCCTGAATTTGCGGCTGCGCTAGGACTTTCATTTTGCTTGCTACATGCAGTAGCGTTTCGGTAGTTGTCCACAAGTGGTCACGAAGTCCCTCTAGCGCCGGCCGTGGATTTCGGCGGTTCTCCGTCGATATCGGTCACCGCTGCTTGTAGCTTGTGGAGTTATTATGGCATAGCTCTTTTGCCGCTATTTTGGCGCAAGAGCAACGCCGGAACGTTTCACCCCCTGGCTGTTGCTTTTGACATAATCTCACGTAGATCTTGTAACTGCCGGCTAAGTCGGTGGCGAGACTTAGGAAAATCCTTGATCAAGGCACCATCGATCGCTTCCCAACCGGCGATGTGGTGGTTCTGAAGATACCTGATCGAAGAGAGGAGTAGCTTGAATGAAGCCGTCATCGCGCGTTTGATGGTTCTCGGGCATTTACACTTCTAACGATGTCTTACACTTTTGGAGACCATGAGGAGGCCAGCCGTCGTCTGCGCCGTCTCGCCGAGCTATACGAGCAGGAGACGCGCGGGTTGCTCGAATTAGCGCTTGATTCTGGCGAACCGCACACATTTCGACTTGCTGTCGACCTCGGTTGCGGCCCAGGCTGGACGACGCAATTGCTCGACTCAGTACTGAAACCACAACGAACAGTTGGGTTGGATTCGTCCGAGCGCTACATCGCTGAGGCACGCGCCAATTGCCCAAAACTGGAATTCCTGCGGCATGACATCCTTCAGACGCCCTTCCCGGTCCAAGAGCCGGACTTATTCTTGTGCCGCTTTCTGCTGACGCATCTCCCTTCGCCGCAAACAGCTTTGCTGGCCTGGGCAGACGTGGCTGCGCCTTTGGCGACGCTCGTGATTCACGAGACAGAACGGCTCGAATCCAATCACCCCGCGCTACGCCGTTACTACGAATTAGTTGACGAGATGCAGCGCCACTATGGTCAGAAGCTCAATGTGGGAGCCACTCTGGACGGCGACTTTGCTGGGACGGGATGGCGAGTGCAGGAGGGCCGGAGCTTAGTTGTGGAAAGATCCGCGCGGGATATGGCTCAGCTACACTTCCCCAATCTACGTACCTGGGGCAAAAACGAATATGCTGCTCAGGCATTCGATCGTCGCGAGTTGGATCAACTGGAGGCGGCTCTCGATTCCATAGCATCCGGAGCTTCTGAAGGGGGAATTGTGCGCAACACCGTCAAACAGATTGTTGCAAAGCGCGCGTGATTGCCTGATTGCGCCACCGGAAGTCGAAGCTACTCCGCACTTCTGTTAACAGACCAAACTCTTTGACTTTACGGAGGAATTCCAAACGAACGGGTTCCTTCCAACCCTCGAAAAAGTACGGCAGGATTGGGTGCACAGTACCAGGGCAGCTATCACGGCGATGCTGAACAGGAGCACACACACGCCCTGAGTGAGTGATCGGATCGGTTGAAGTGACTCCGTACATGAGGCCGACGAGTGTTCGACTGAACGCAAATGCAACGGCGTCGGCCAGCGACCATCCCAGCACGACGGGCAAGAGACCTTGACGAAGGATCATCAAGAGCACGTCCATTCGCCGTGCGCCCAGCGCAATGCGAATGCCTATCTCGCGTGTCCGCTGCCCCACTACGTGTGCCACGGCCGCGTACATTCCTACCCCGGCAAGGACAATCGCAATGAAAGAGAACAGCGTGAATAGCTCGATCTGAAAAGCGTCGGTCGGATTCCAGCTCCCAAAGTTGCTGTTCGACCGTAGCCGGTTCGGTACGGGGGATGGTCTTGTCGATGCGGTGGATCTGGTCTCGGAGGGCCGCTTCCATTGCAACTGGATCGGATTCTGTGCGCACCATCAGCACCAGTGCGTCCCATTCTTTCTGGTGCACCGGATAGTAGATGACGGAAATGGGGCGCGACTCAGGCCCGATCTGGAAAGTATCGTCGGCGACCCCCATGATAGTCAGCCACTCCTTTGCAACAGAGCCTGGCGCGTTATATTTGAAGCGCCTGCCAATAGATCCGTCGCTGGCCAGAGTCTTCGAGCCATGGATTGGCTCACAATCACTACCGGCATTGTCGCGGGCCCATCAGCGGAAGTGAAATGCCTTCCTCGCGAGAGAGAGGAATTCCCACTGTCTCGAAGAAGTTTCAGTCACATAAATCCAAGTCGTTGGTTCATCGTCGATGACGGATGTCGCTCCTGCGCGACCTTCAACCTGCAATTGAGAGTTTGGAAGCCGGCCCAAAAAGAGCGAGCCGCTGGCGGCGGATATGACGCCAGGAAGACCACCCACTGTGCGGATCGCCTCATCGACAAACATCCTGATTTGCGCATCGTCATCGTATTTCCGACCGCAGTATTTGAACCAATGTAAGTCTTTCGACGAACAAAACGGGGCAATAGCATCAGCCGAGGTAATCAGGCAGTTGCTCAGTGACGAAGGCTGGCAATCTCCGGTTTCTCCCTTTGAACCGTCCATCAATGTGCCTGAGATGGGGTTGTGAATTGTAGGTCGCGGCTGCACAAAAGATCGGTTTGACGGTCACCCGCGCAAACTACTATTCGTATTTCAACGCGATCATGGGATCGATGCGCGAGGCGCGGCGCGCTGGAAGATAACACGCCAAAGCGGATACCCCAACCAACACGAGCGACGTAGTCATGAATGTCAGCGGGTCGCCGATCCGCACCCCGTAAAGCAACCGCGAAAAGCTCGAAAGCAGCCGGGCAAGCAGGAATGCGCCCGCTGCGCCAATTAGCAGGCCCGCAACAGCCAGCCGCAGACCCTGTTTTATGATCATGGTCAAGACATCGCGCCGCTCTGCGCCGAGGGCCATGCGTATCCCGATCTCCTGCATACGCTGGGACACCGAATACGAGAGCACGCCGTAGATTCCAACCGAGGCCAGCAGCAAAGCCAGGACTGCGAACGTCCCGAGCAGAATCATAGGGAGCCGCTGCGATGCCATTGAGTCCGAAGCAATTTGCTGCATCGTTTGAACGTTATATACCGGCTGGTCCTTGCCCTTGCCGTAAACGACATTCTTGATCGCAGGCATGATGGTCGCGGCATCGAGCGGAGTGCGAACGGCCACGGACAAGTCCCTGGCAAACGTCGGCACCCACTCGTCCGAAAGTTGGTAAAACGAAATGTAGATCTGGCTGGGATTGTAGGTGCCGGCATCGCCTAGACCCCAGTGCCTCACGTGGCCCACCACGCCGATCACTCGGGCGGTGCGCCAATGCGCCACGGTGATGACTTGACCGACTGGATCTTTGTGGGGGAAATAGGTGTTCGCAAGAACGTTGTCGATGACGACCACTGGCTCGGAGGCGGGGTTGTCTGCCGGGGTGAAGAAGCGGCCTCGAAGAAGGGGAATTTGCATCGTTTGAAGGTATTCCGGACCCGTCTCAAAATAGAGCGCATGCGGCGCGTCCTGCATCGAGGTGGACTGTTGAGCACCGATCCAGAACGGACCGCCGTTGTCGCGTTCACTCAGTGGGACAACATTAGTGAAGTCCGCCGCCTGCACGCCGGGAATCTCGCGAACGCGGTCGAGTAACTGCCGATAAGCGGCTCGCGTGCCTGATGCTGTCCTAGTCAGTGAAGGCGAAAGCCCCACCTTGAACGTAATGACATGCTGCCGGTCAAAGCCCGGATTAACGTTCCACAATTGGACAATTGTACGCAAGAGCAGCCCGGAACTCACCAGCAACACCAGAGTCAGGGCTACTTGGATAATGACCAGAATGTTCTGCGCGCGAGGATGAGTGCGCGTAGAACCGCGTTCGCCAGTCTTGAGCGAGCCTTGCACATTGACCCTCGAACTATTGAGAGCTGGTGCCGTACCGAACAGAATTCCGACTACGAGCGAAATGCCAAAGACGAAAAGAAGGACAGGAATATCTAAGTGGATGCTTTCGCTCCGCGGCAGGCTCTCCGGGAACTGTGTGAGCACTAGACGTAATCCCAGTTGTGCGACGATCAAGCCGAGCAATCCCCCCGTGAACGCGAGAAGCAGGCTTTCGGTGAACAACTGCCGCACCATGCGCGCCCAACTGGCCCCCAACGCTGAACGAATGGCAAACTCGCGTGTCCTCACTACCGACCGCGCCAGCAGGAGGTTCGCGACATTCGTACAGGCGATCAGCAGAACAATTCCCACCGCTCCCAGTAGCAATAGGAGTGTTTCACTGGCGTCGCCTACGATCGACTGCTTGAGCGGTACGATATTGGTTCCAAGGTTTCGATCCGCGGTAGGGTAGAGGCGGTCGAGATTTGCTTGCACGGAGTTCAGTTCTCCCTGCGCCTGACCCACACTCACATCTGGCTTCAGCCGTGCAATACAGGCGATGGAATGGATCGTGCGATCGTTATAGAGCAGAGGCTCACCTCGCCCGAGAGGCGTATACACATCTATGTCGGTCCATAAGCGAAATTTCGAAGGCATAATTCCGATGATCGTGAATTCTGCTCCGTCGAGAATGATTGTCTTTCCAAGTGCCTCCGGGTTCGATGCGAATCGATCTCTCCACAAGCGATCGCTGATGATAACGGCCTGGGCTCCATTCGGCCGGTCTTCTGACGGAGAGAACTCACGACCCAAAGCCAGCTTGACGCCCAGAGTAGCGAAAAAACCGGAAGAGACCTCCATGCCATCCAGGTGCTCCGACATTCCCGGACCCGTCAAATCATAGTTGCGCCATGTGAGCGCCGCCATTTGCTCAAATGAGCGGGCACCATCTTGCCAGTCCCGAAAGTCAGGATATGAAATACCCACCTGTTTAAGGCTCGGACGGCTCTCCAACACCATTGCCAGGCGATCCGGGTGGGGATAAGGCAGTGCGGCCAGGACAACACCTTCCACCACGCTAAAGATGGCTGTGTTAGCTCCGATACCGAGAGCCAGGGTCAATATGGCGACAATGGCAAATCCTGGATTTCTCCGCAGCGCGCGGGCGCCGAAGCATATATCCCCGAAGAACTGCTCGAGCCAAGGGAAACTCCACACTTCCCAGGTCTCTTCCTTGACGCTTGTCACGTTGCCAAATTTGCGCAGTGCTGATGATCGGGCCTCGTCCGGCGACATACCGCGCTCGATGTTCTCCTGCGTCTCTATCGCTATGTGGTCGCGGATGTCCAGCTCGAGATCCTCCATCATGTGCCTGCGCCGGCTCATTATTGGTCCTCCTCTCCACCGGCCTGAGTATGCGTGCGATAGCTCCCGCGAGTTTATCCCACTTGCCCGTCTCGACAGCCAGTTGCCGCCGTCCTTTGGCCGTCAGTCTAGGAGATGCCTTCTTCGGCCGAAATCCACCCTAGATTGCCTCTGATTCAGCGTGTTGACAATAGTGACGAATTTGAGTTGCTTGCCGGCACGCTCATGTTGGAAGGCTGGCATTGCATGGTTTAACCGCATACGTGAGACCCCTATTCCATAACATTGCTGGTTTTCCAGCATCGATCATTCACCTCTGCCATAGCCAATCAGCACTAGTCGCAATCATTCATCAACACACAAGGATATTTGAACAGGTCTTTCCGTCGGTACTCTAATCGCTCATCTAAAGACCACGTTCCGGCGCCAGCAATGAGTATGGAGATCAAGCCGAAAAGCATGGCGTAATCAAGAAGCCCATCATGCGCCATTTTCCAAAAACCTTCCTTAGCAAGCACGGGAAGTTTTGTGGTGTAGATTGCCACGCACATGTAATGATCATGGGAATTACAGGCGGTCGCGTAAAGAGGCCAAGCAGAAGCAAAGCTCCGCATCCGATTTCAAATACTCCGTCAAAGGGCGCAAAAAAATGCGGCCAAGGGATACCAATCCTGATAAAGCGTCCGACGCCGAATTCTTGAGGCGAGTGAAATTTCAATATCCCCTCAATAAGAAAGATCGTACCTACGGGGAACCGGTCGAGAACGGCGGCTGCGAACGGAGGCGCCTGGTCAGGCGGCTCGATAAACCAGTGCACCAGAGGATGGATCATAAAATAAGGTACCTGCTTTCTCGCTGTAACCGCTAAGGAGGTGTCGATCGCAACCGGGCTGCTCATGGCCGACGGACCGTCATGTTGCCTTGGGTTAGAACTGCGCTTTGAGGGCAAACTGATACTGCCGCGGGGTGTAGTTCGGATCGGTCTGCGAGATCTTACCGAAAGCCGGATTGCCGAAGCTTGCCCCGCTGCTGCCGTTTCCGATGTAGTAGTTTGGCGTGTTTGAGATATTGAAGCTTTCCGCACGAAACTGCATGTTCATACGTTCTGTGACCGGAAAGGCCTTGAAGATGGAGAGGTCGACATGACGGAAGTCCGGCCCGAAAAGCGAGTTGCGCTGGGTATTTCCAACCGTTCCGAGTGGCTGAGGAGCGAATGCCGCGGTGTTGAAGAATTGAGCGTTGGTCTTGTGAGACGCACGTGCATCGCCGATCTGGTTTGGCCGATCCTGCCCTCCGCTGTTAAGTGGGGTAGCACGATTGTTATAGCCGTGTTGTTTGCCATCGCTCTCGACAGGGTTGTCGGCACCGCTGCCGGTTTCGGTGATCGTGAAGGGCTTGCCACTCTGCCATACCGTGATCGTATTCGCCTGCCATCCGGAGAAGACTGCCTTCTTGATACCGGTGAAGCTCTTTCCGTACTGCAGTTCGTAATTAAGCGAGAGGGCAAAGCGGTTTTGGATGTCGTTTTCCGCAATGCCGTATTCGATTTGGCGGATGCGGGTCGGATCGGCGTTGCTCCAACCCTGATTCCCACCCTGCTGGGAGAAGCCAGTGATGTCGCTCAACCCCTTACCCCAAGTGTAGTTTGCATCGAATGCCAGTCCATGGGTAAAGCGGCGCTGAAGGGAGGCCTGCAGAGCGTTGTAGTTTGAGACACCCTCGCTCTGAATGTAGCTGACGCCGGCCAGATTTGAACCTGCCGCCTGGTTCGTCGGGTTAGTGAAGATGGCGTCCAGCGGACGTGCTGACCCAAAGGCATTGGTGATGGGGTTGAACGGCTTCGGTTGGTTAATGTTGTTGATCGATTCCGGTAGATGCTGGCCAATGTTGCCGACATAGCCGATGGTGAGGACGTTGGCGCCGAACTGCTGCTCAACCTGAAGATTGAACTGCTGAATGAGAGCCGATCTGAACTGGGGTGCTTCGGCTACGAACGATAGAGCGGGGATAGCGAGTAGATTAGTGATATTGGGTGCAGTAGGAGTTGGCAAGCCCTGATCAAAGGCCGTGGGCGCACCCGCTACAGTCGCGCAGTCCCGGTTTTGCGAAGTTGGATTTATGCCCTTGCTGGCTTCAATCTGAATTGCGAGGCTGGATTGGCAGTTGGGGCTGAAGACGGAGGTGAATGGGGCGTTCTTCAGGTCGGCATTGGAGGTGTAGTTGCCGGGGAAGAAGCTTAGTCCGTAGCCACCGCGAAGCACGATTGCGGGCGTCAGTGACAGCGAGAAACCAACGCGCGGAGCGAGGTTGGAGTAGTCGGTAGGAATGTTCGCATGTCCGTCTACACCGTTGACGCCTGCGACCTTGAGTGCGGAAGTTACGTTTGCCGGAGTGGACGAAAGCGCTTGCAGGAAGTCGAAGTTCGAGATATGGTTGTGCGCTTCGGTGAAGGGAGTGAAGACGTCGTAGCGGACACCGTAGATCAGTGTCAGCTTCTGGTTGACCTTCCAGCTGTCCTGCACGAAGCCGTTCGGCTCGTAGCTGCGGTAGTCGGGTGGGCTCAGGTTGAAGTTGCGCGTATCGTTCTGGAAGGCGCCCACCAGGGTTGATGCAAGCTGGTTGTCCTGCTGTGTCGTCAGGTTCGAGTTGTTATCGGTTACCAGACCGAAGCCGTACGCACCCGTTGCGGAGGCGCTTTGCACGTTACGGGCCTGTCTGCGAAGGAAGCTTGCGCCGGCTTTTACGGTGTGGCTGCCTTTCGTCCAGCTAAGCGTAGCGGTGTACTGGAAGGTGTTGTCGATGTCCTGAAGGGGAACAAACGCGCCGTCGCCAATATCGGCGAATGGGCCAATTGATACAGGGGTCAGGGAGTCAGCAAAGGGACTGAAGGAGCTATGGCTTGCGGGAAAGCCCACAGCTGTATTCGCACCCGTGCCGAAGTTCAGCGGGAGCGAGAGATTGTTGATACGAGTGAACGCCGCCCTAAGGTCGAGTAGAAGGTTTGGGGTGAAGATGTGGGTGTGTCCCAAGACATACTGCTGGGCCACGTCGGATGCGGGACCGTCGAAGTCGAACCTGCCGCCGCTGATCTGGAGGCCGTTCACGGTTCCCAGACCTGGCGGCGTGAAGGTGTTGACCGTGTTGTAGGCGAAGCGTGCAAAGAAGAGGTTTCGGTCGTTTAACTTATGGTCGACCCGAGCGTCGTAGGTGTTACTTGTCTGTGTTTTGTTTGGGCTGATCGTGAAGTTGTTTGCCAATTGGCCCGGCGCGCCGGTGTTCGGTGCTGGAAACAGCTTCAAGTAGTTAAGTGCGATCGGATCAATGGATCTAGCTGCTGTGCCGTTGGCCGCGGAGAGCAGCGCTTGGGGGCTGTTACCAGGGCCGATGCTGTTGATCTCGTTGTACTCCGCGAGGGTTGGGACAGTTTTGACGTAGGTGACGCCCGAAACCAGCCGTAGTCCCTCATAGTCAAAGTAGAAGAAGGTCCTGTCCCTGAAGATGGGCCCACCGACGCTTCCACCGAACTGGTTAAGACGCAATTCAGGCTTGCGACCGTTTGTCTGAAACACATTGCGACCGTCGAAGATATCGTTGCGGAAGAACTCATACACGCTTCCGTGGAATTGATTCGTTCCAGAGCGCGTGACAATGTTGATGACGCCGCCGGCCGTACGGCCAGCCTCTGGGGCATAGCTGTTGGTCTGGACTGTGATCTCCTGAATACCTTCGACGTTCGGCTTGACTCCGATTGATCCGATAATACGTTCGTTGTCGTCAATTCCATCGACTACCCAGTTATTAAGCGTATCGTCCTGTCCGTTTACTGAGATACCGGCAGCGTTAGTGCGGCGATCATCAGGTCGGCCACCGCTGCTGAGTCCGTTGCCGGGGCCTTCGTTGGCGCCGGGGACGAGCTGTACAAGCTGGACAAAGTTACGGCCGTTCAATGGAAGATCCTGCACTGCCTTCGCGGTCACGGTCGAGCTTACCGTTGCGCTGTCAGCCTGCAGGAGAGGTGTGCTTGCAGTTACCTCGATGACTGTTGACTCCGAGCCAAGCTGGAGGTGGACGTCGGCACGGGCGCGGTCGCCTGCTTCCACGGCGAGGTCCTTCGTGATGGATGCCTGGAAGCCGCCGGCTTTGACTGTGATGGAGTAATGTCCGACCGGAAGAAGCGTGAAGCTATAGTCGCCGGAACTGTTGGACTTGCCGGTGCGCGTCTCGTTGGTCCCGAGGTTGGTAAGAGTTATGTTGGCACTCGGAACGACCGCGCCAGTGGCATCGGTGACCGTGCCAAGAATATCAGCAGTCGTCAGCTGCGCGAAGGTTGCTGAAGTAAACAGGAGTACAAGCACCAGAAAGAAAACTGGCGGCTTGAGTTGTTGAGAAAGTATCCGCCCACACTGGCCGATGCGGGTTATTGCTGTTTTCTTTTGATCGTTCATCATATCCATCCTCGTTGTGTCGTTAATCAAACGTTTGCTGATTAGGCGTTTTGTTTAGCGTCGACCTTTTGAGTCGGAGCCGCCTCTTCATTTGGCTCGCTCCGATCTATCGCCATAAGTGCTGGCCGCGAGCCGTTCGTTAGCTTGTGTCCAAATTCGTGCCAAGCACGGATCACCTGGTATGAGTTTGAGTCGATGTCGCCGCTCAATTTTGAGTGAGTTGAACCTGCTGTTTTGGAGGTGTGTCGTTACGCGTAATACTTCATGATTAGTTCCTCCATGGAGGTAAACCGGGCGCAACGCGGTTTATTCCGCACGAGAAGGAATAAGTCTTCCGGGGCCCGGACGAGAACTGGAGGGCAAAATCTATTCGCATTGCGAAAAGTAGATTGGGCTGTGCCTTGGTTTGCTCGTCGAATCGTCTTGGTATGTCGTATTGACCGTCTACGTCGGACGCCTCGCGTTCGAACGCCAGCTTCGTTCGAACGGGCCACCGGTCGCCGCATCACCTTGGTTCATGGATCAATCGAGGAAGCGCGGACGATGGCATTGGAAAGAAGCACAGTCCTTCTCTCCACGGGTCTACCTATGCGGATGCAGTATTGGGCGTAGCCCTTGGGAAGAGCTGCTAGAAAGTTTGACTTTCGCTTATTGGGAAGCTTTGTTTTGAGAATTGAATAAAAGACTTATCCGCCAGTTTTGATGAGCGAGGTTTAAGATCGTCCTGGAAGCACACTGGCTCCCCCTGCATTAAGCGTGTGGGGAGATAGACGCATAGACGACTCGCGATTGGATCGGAGAGCTTACGACCTTATGCGCAATGATTTGATTTTCGGCGCTCTCATTTGTATTAAATACACATATTGGCGGGCGGTTTGGATTCAAGAGAGATCTATCAGTCAAAGAGTAGGCAACTGCTGTTCCAGGTTGTTCTATGCTTCGCACGTGCCGCCGCGCTCATTACGTTGTCGGATCTGGACACTCTGGACTGCACCAGTGGTTCCATCTTGAATATCCGCCATCACCTCGTTGGAAAGAAAGTTGATTCAACTACATTCTATTTTTTGAAGCCCTGCATCATGAGCTGCGCCTGAACCTGATTCAGCTGCTTCAGCGTCACCTCCAAAGCCGGTCGGTCTTCATATGAAGCTCCACTGAGGATGCCTTTGAGGCGAAAGGAGGCGCGCCGCAGAAGCAATTCAGCATCTCTTAGCCTTTTGCTGTCATCGGCAACGCCCATATGGATCTTCTCTGCATACCGTTGCACCAGCTTGAGGGTCTCCAAAGCCTGCCCGGAATCACCGGAGTTGAGCTGTTTGCCCGCCATGTCCGTCATCTGGCTGACGAGCTCGGCATAGAGAAAGCATCTGTCTCTGGGCTGGGCTTGATCCGCTTGGGCCTGAAGCGCGGCGAGAGCTGTTGGACTGTCGTTTAGACCCGAGGCGGGAACGTAGGCACAAGTCAACGACAGGGTGGATATGACTACGGCGGCGGTCAGGAACCGCATCTTGTACCTCACGACGAACAACGGTCTCAAAGACATGCAAGTGTTCTGGACCGACGCGCGACGCACGCCTCAACAATATCCCGTTCGATCAGCCAAGAACCCGGAGCGATCCGCGCATACACCGGCCACCGCGTCTCACTCGAGTGGCAATCCGCGCACTTGCTTACCAGTACCGCCTTCACCTCAGCCGGCATCTTCGCACCCTGCAGCAGCGTGCCGAGCCCCTCCGCAGGCTCGACACGCGGATTGCCAAACGGGTGCAGGTTTCCCAACCATATCCCACACCGATCACTGGAACGACAGTCACAACAGCCACCAGCCAGGGGCGCACTAGACACTCTCCGCCAGCTTCGAATCGACGACTGCAAGATGATTGTGTCCGCGAACGACCTTGACCTTGGTCACTCCCAGCACGCCGTCCAGCTTGCCCGCCGGAACCATCATCGGCCCTGGGTTCGGCGCTGCTCCGGGCGCAGGCTGCGGAAACGCCGTCGCCATCGCCGTGTGGAACGCAACATTGCCCTCCACCTTCTGCACCACCTGATGAATGTGTCCGTTCAACACCGTCACCGACCCAAATGGCTTCAGCATCGCAAGCGCCTGCTCGCCATCCTTCGTCCCCCAGCCCCACTTCTCGTACACCATCCACAGCGGAATATGCGCGAACACCACGATCGGCGTCGAATGACTCAGCGGGTAAAGCCCGCGAAGCGGGAAGAGAAGAGGCTGAATCGCGGTTGACCACGCGTGCACCCGAACGCCCAGCTGGAACAACTCGACTGATGGAGGAAATATGTGATCGAGAGAACCTGAAGGAAGCACTGCGACGGGTGAAGGCGAATAAGGGTAGTCCGGGAATTGACGGGATCACTGTCAACCAACTCGATGACTATCTGGAGCAGCACTGGTCAGCCATCCGGGAACAACTGCTAAGTGGGACTTATAAACCAAAGCCGGTGAAACGGGTAGAGATACCGAAGCCAGACGGAGGGGTGCGAAAGCTTGGCATCCCGACCGTGCTGGATCGCTTCATTCAGCAAGCGGTGATGCAGGTTCTGCAGCGGCAGTGGGACCCAACATTTTCCGATCACAGCTACGGCTGCCGACCGGGACGATCGGCGCATCAGGCTGTAACGCAGGCACAGCGGTACATTGCCGAAGGCTATAGCTGGGTGGTTGATCTCGATTTGGAGAAATTTTTCGATCGAGTTAATCATGACAAATTGATGGCACAGATCGCCAAGCGTGTCGAAGACAAACGGCTGTTGAAACTCATCCGGACGTTCTTGAACGCCGGGGTGATGGAAAACGGATTGGTCAGCCCGAGCGTGGAGGGGACTCCGCAGGGAGGTCCTCTCTCGCCCTTGCTCAGCAACCTTGTGCTCGACTCGCTGGACCGGGAGTTGGAGCGTCGGGGACATCGCTATGTTCGTTACGCAGACGACAGCAATATCTATGTGCGTAGCGAGCGTGCTGGTCAACGGGTGATGAACAGCGTAACGCGGTTTATCACGCAGAAGCTCCAACTCAAGGTCAATGAGACGAAAAGTGCAGTGGCGCGACCGCAAGAGCGAAAGTTTCTTGGATTCAGCTTCACAAACGGTTCAGCGGTCAAACGGGCAATCGCGCCGAAGGCCCTGGTCCGTTTCAAGGATCGAATCCGGGAAATCACGCGACGGGCGAAGGGCGTTAGCATAAAGTCGACAGTGGAGGAACTAGCTCGCTAGTATTTTGGATCGTCCATCGTCGATTAGGGCCGGTTGCACCGAAATGAGTTACGCGATGTCGATGAGCGACTCAGCCTGTTGGAGCAAGTTGAGTCTCTATAACTCCACGTCGGCGCATGCCAAATCTCAGTTCTTTCTCGCACCACCTTTTGCTACGGCCCTTATCTCGGCCAACACTCCGCTTCAATCGGAAGAGCTTCGGTGTTGAAGATTCCGAATTGAAGTGGAGCGTTGACTGGAGAGATAAGGATACTTCAGCGTCTCAGCAACAAAGAAGCTCTCCCCTGCGTTAACATTGCATGTTGTTTATGCGCTCCCGACAATGAAATACAAACGCCTCATTCCGGGAGTGGCGTCAATCGTGCCGATGCCACTGATATCGCACCGTCCCCTCCTCGTCTCCGGCGCCGACATATCTCATTCCGCACTTCTCCATCACTCGTAGGGACTTTGGCAGTGAAGGGAACGTCTGAGCCGAAATTATCTTCAGGCTTGAAGGCGCCAGCGCCCAATCAATCAGGGCCTTCGTCCCTTCGGTAGCGTACCCCTTGCCCTCAAAATCCTGCAGCACTGAGTACCCTACCTCGCACTCCTCTGGCCTTTCCGCCTCGCGAAATCCGCCCAGCGTACCAATCAGAGTTCGACTCTCATCGGTATGGCGAAGAGCAATGTACCGGTGCCACCCAACCTCCGTCGGGTCATCGGCAATACGCTTTAACAGCAGTTCAAATACATGCGGTTCCCAGTGCTCTGGCGGCCACTCCAGAGGCACATGGGCGTTGGCAACCGCGCCGAGGAGACCGTCGGCCGATCTTTCGGACTGCAAGCTTCAGGGGTAATCGCAATCAGCGCAAGGCGCGGCGTAATAATATCGTTCTCTTGAAATTTCACTTTGGAATCTCCTGAACTTTGAGAAAACACACTTCTACTCAGCAGGCAAGGCGCGGAGTGCTGTCGTTGGCGGCAGCGGTGTCGTTGCCGTATGTACTGCCGGATGGAAGGATGTTTCCGCAGAGGAGCATGATCATCTATCTGGCCTTTTGCTTGATCGTGACGACGTTGGTTGTACAGGGGTTGACGCTGCCATGGCTGATTCGGCGGCTAGGGTTGTCGGAACCGGTTCGCATGAAGGATGAGGAGCAGGAGGCACGGCGTGTTTTGCTGCGAGAGGCCGTGGTGCATCTCGACCGAAAGCGGTCGAAGAATCGGGATCAGTCCGCGATGTTTGGGGAGTTGATCGCAAGCTATCAACAAAGGTTGGATGCGATACCAACGGAACGAGAGGAGCGTGTGCAGCAGCTGGTCGATCAGGTGCGACGAAGTGATGCGATTTTGAGCATGAGCGCTTCCTCCAAAAGACACCAGTCGCCTGCGCGTGCGGACGCAAGCTGGCTGATCCATTGATCTCAAATCCTCAAAAGCCGTGACGGAACAATGGAAAACGACGGCCTGAAGTCAGAGGTCCTGTGGGTATCCAAACTGGATTGCGCGAGGATTATTCCCACCGCGGAGAAAAAAATTGAGAAGGAGAGAGTGGCGCGATCCCTGACTCAACCGATTATGGATGCTCAACGGCAGGTGATCATTTTTTTCTCATCTTCGATCTCTCGACAGGAGCGATCACGAATTGTTGTAACTTTCGAATTCACTCTGTGTCTCATCGTCGTGCATGCGAAACCCACAGGTGAAACTCATATGGCTCGCCATCGGCCGGTTTTGACTGCACACATCCAGTCACCTTAGGAGCACTTATGAGAACAGCAGTTCGCAAATCAGTGATGTCAGGACGGAGTACAAGTGAAGGTACAACGCGGTTGCGCTTTTTTGCAGACCGACGAAACACTCTTACTCTAAGCATTCTATTTCTCGGTATCCTTGTCACTCCGCTTGCCGGGGCACAAGTAACTCCGTCGGCTGTCTCCTCGGCCGCAGCATCTGCGGCAGACAGCGACGAACAAGTGCAAGAGGAAGGCGGACTCTTACGAGCTGGGAATGGTCCCGGGCCGGCAGCGAATGGGCCTGGTCCCGGATGCAACGTCATACCCCCCTTGGCCTCGATAGGAACGAAAGTCGACATTTCACAGTTCCCGCCGGCCGACTCGCTCACGGATCCGGAGCTGGCAGGGCCGGTCCAATTTCTAAAATCAGGTAAGTTCGACCTACCGATCGAACAACTGACGAGCGTGAATGTTCCCGCCGGCACTCCCAGAGGAACGATCACGCTGCCGCTTTACAAGGGTGCGGTGAAGACACCGTTTGGTCTGAAGCCCATGTGGTACATCATCCTCGATGTAGGCAACCAAGCGGAGGCGGACCGCCTCGGCGTGAATTTCTCCAAAAAACTGCCTAACGACGCCGTTGCCGCACGCCCCGCCACGCGTCGCGCCGACGGGACATTCCTCTTTGAGTCCGGCCTCGTAGACTTCAGTCCAAACCGGGTGCTCGTGGCCGGCTCTAAGGAACGACCATTCCCACCCCGGATCGCCCAGCCAGGCTCGGTCGGCGACGCGGACTACAGCCCACTGGTAAACGTCGACGGCATCATTTACGACGCGCCCGTCATCGCCGCCGCCGTAGAGGATGGGGCTATCAACTTCCCAGGCGGAAACCCGAACTACGGTCTCGTACATGATCAGGTGATCGCCATTGATCCGGCGAATCGGACAGTCACGCTCCACCTGATCAACGGGTATAGCTTTGGCAAGCCGCTCTTGTACATCTCGACTGAGACCAGCGATCCCACTGCGTCCGCCATCGAGGGGGCAACTTTCGCTCCACGTTTGGGCAGAATCGAGGTCGGGGTCGACGACATCGCCCGTAGCGGTGTCGAGCGGCTTTTCATCGCGACGAACGGCCCATCAGAAGGCGGCTGCCAAAATCCGCAGCGTCAGGGCCTGGGCGCCGAGCTTTTGGACGGGCATCGGCCGAACAACACGTTCGGCGGTGTTCCCACGGTTGCCACCGATTACAGCCCAGTCTGGGACGCCAACGTCTATGAGTGGACCGAGGAGGCAATCGAAAAGGGCTATCGCGGTATCCTGATCGAGGAGTTCCGAATTTTGAAACTGGCGAGAGACGGATATATCACCGGACCTGGTGGTAAGCCGTACGGCAGTGCTGGCTTTGTAGTCATATGCGGTGTAGCCGCCCGGCTTAACTAAACGAAACTGGCGGAGTGCCACTTTTACAGTCTGCGGAGCGGCGGATTCCAACCGCTTGCTCCGCTTCCGTAAAAACTGCACGTAGGCCAGCTCCCTATTTCAAAAAGTAGCGGCTCGCGATGTGTTCTGTTTCTGAAGGGACAGCTTGGCCAGAAGTGTCGGCGCCAACTCTCTCTTGGAGTATGACTGCAGCATCACGGGCAACTCGGAAGTTATGCCGACGACGGCAAACCGGCCAAACGCATTTATGAGATAGGTTCTAATCTCCTGAGTCATTGATTTCTTGCAGAAATAGCGCGGGAGTGAGCTGCCAGGGTGGAAGTGGCAAAGCGGGCTATGGAGGCCAGGATCTGGTCTGCGGATTTTGTCCACTGAAAGGGTTTTGGCTGCTGATTGTGGACAGAGATGAACTCTCGTATCGCGGTTTCGAGTTCGTGAACGTTTCGGTGCGAGCCGCG
>Ga0210406_10001266_pt1 | contig 31574 bp, 28 predicted proteins | sample IncBWC30MmetaG_FD_155454 | JGI IMG/M metagenome (GOLD analysis project Ga0210406, IMG submission 155454) | Forest soil microbial communities from Barre Woods Harvard Forest LTER site, Petersham, Massachusetts, United States - Inc-BW-C-30-M | ecosystem: Environmental > Terrestrial > Soil >... | reverse complement strand
CTGGAGAAACGGAACAATCGCGGATCCTCACTTCAATACACGGGCTGGATGTCAGAAGGAATTTCCTTGCTCCCTCCGGTCGCGGGAGAACTTTTTTTTCTTGACATCCCCTTATATAGAACGCGGTTACCGGAGACGTGGGGATTTCTGACGCACCGATCAATCCCTGCACTGTAGCGGCTACTGTAGCGAGTACCTGCTTAGAAGCGATTGGAACGCGATGTCACATCTAGTTGATAAGCGACGCGTTCTCAGTGGTTGCAAGTCCTTGCAAAACGCTCCAAAAGGCGAGAATTGAACTCTTAATCAACGGGTTGGAGGTTCGAGTCCTCCCCGGTTCACCAAGTCACAATGAGTTAGCCTCGTTTTGTTTTTCATTCAAGAAAAACTGTGCCCTATTTTGTGCCCACCCTGGCTCAAATTCTATTCCGCTGAGATCATCAACTGCCTTGCGCTTCGCTTCCATGCGGATGTGGCTGTACCTTTCCATCATGGCTGGGGAAACATGCCCTGCCAATGCCATGACAGTCGAATCTGATGCTTGGGACTCGGCGAGTCTCGAAATAAAAGTGTGGCGGAGATCATGAAAACGGCACGACACCTTTGCCGCCTTGCGGGCGCTCTCCCAACCAACTTTCCAACGCTGCATTGGTGTTGACGGATCGATTCCATAGCTGCAGAGTTTGCGGTCGTTTCCAGCGAATCCGTACTTCTCGGCGGGGAAAACAAAGTGTTGTGGCTGTGCACTTGGGAAGAGACCTCGCCAATGGGTAAGCATCGTGAGTGCACGAAGATTTAGTGGGATGATTCGTCCCGTGCCTGCCGTAGTCTTCGACTTGCCGACTACCAGTGCCTTAGCGAGAAAGTCGACTTGCCCCCAGGTTAGAAGGCGTATCTCGCTGGCACGCATTCTCGTATTGATTGCCAATAGGATCACGGGATACAAGCTTCGGCATCGACTCTTCGAAGCTGCGTCAAGCAGTCGTGTCTCCTCTTCGGCGCTGAGTGCTCGTCCTGGCGATGGAGCCTCTTTCAAGAAATCTATGTCTGGGGCAACTGCTTCCCACATTCGATAGCGGCGAAGAATCGCACGCAGCACACCCATTTCGAGATTGATCGTTCTGTTGCTGACCCCGTTCCGCTTGCGGCGACCCTGAAATGCTATAACGCTTTCACCGCAAATATCACATAGGAGCTGTTTGCCAAAATCTTAATAGGACTCGTTACGACGGTTGAGAACGGGCAATTGAAGTGATGTCTGCAGCGAAAGCCAGCCAACGGTAGTAATGTGGCTCAGAGTCAGTTAATAAGGTCGCGCCGGACGACCCAATCGGACCAGTCGAACAATAACTGTATTTCGCCAAACGGCCCCGCAGTCTCTTGGAATCGCTGTTTTAAGCCCGAGCGACGAAACTCCCACGGAGTCAACACGGCAGCATCCACTGGGCTAATTTCGTCGCCTGTTATGTCGCAGGTAAACCTATTCCTTCCGGAATACTCAGCGAGTGCTTTGGCCTCGTCCACGCACGTTTCCTGGTCACGCCTCTCCGGCCACTCGAACCTGGGATGGAAGCGAATCTCCACATCTAATCCCTCTATCTCCTTCACCGCTCTCTCAAGCTCGTTTGCCACCATTCTTCGATGCTGCCGTCCGTTCAGCATCAGCAGCGCACGGGGGCCGTGCCGCTCCAGCATTTGGAGCCATGCCGAGTCATTCTGAGGAGCGAAGGGTTCCGGGGGATCGGCGGTGTTCAACCAGGCCAGCCCCACTGTTTCGGGAAAGAAGCGCTTTAGCTCGTCCCGAATATCCAGTTTCACCCCAAGGAACATCCTGCCTTCCTCATCAGGACGGCCTCCCCCGGGCCAGGCGACCACATGCCAGGGGCGCAGTTGGTCCCGCCATACCGTGGGAAATGCTCGAGGGAGTAGGCTCACGCTTCCTAGTTCGCGCGCTGTTTTCAAAAGTCGGCGGCGTAGGGCAATGAAGTCGACATACACCTCATGTAGACCCTCCATGGAAAGCCATGGCGCTGCATTCAGATCGACCTTCTCTTCCATAGCATCGATGTCGGCCGCAATCTCTTCCAGTGCAGTGCGTCCCCACAGGCGCCGCGCGAGCTTGTCTACGAGTTCGGCGATTTCTTCATCCTGCATTTCGAATCGCCCGGTACCCGGCTTCAGCGCTTCCAGCATCCGCTGCAGCCTCCGTGCCGGACTCACAGCGTCGTCCGGTGGCGTCGGTCCGTGCCCGTAGAACTGACCGCCCAAAGCAGTCGTGAAGAGCGCCGACGCCAGCCCGGTATTGGCGACGGTAAAACCTTTCGGGGTTTTGCTGACACACCCCAACATGCCAGCCACGGCCTCAATAGCACGATACGGGCCGTGCTGAGATAGACGGTGAACATATCTCGTTGTGGCGGCCACCAGATCGTCTATACCGAAGCTGTGCTCGATCGAGTGCAACTGGGAGACCTGCGCCAAGCCCTCCATTTGAGCTTCGCCCCCGAGATGAATCTGGTCCGTTCCGATCCTTATCGGTGCATCGAGCTCAGCCATGAAGCTCTTCATCATCCGTGCCCTGCGCGCGATCTCGACAACATTAGAAGGCGGCTCGGCTATGCCCCTCACGGCGCGCTGAATCGGATCGCCGTATACTTCAACCGGAAACCACAACGGCTCGGCTCGATCAATTGCCTCAGCGACCAAGGGGGCGAAGTTTGCAGCCAAGGTCCAGAAATCGCGAAAGCGGCGCGCGCCGTAGTTTGTCAGGCAGGTGTCAAAGTAATGGCGCTTCTCGTGCCAAACTGCGGAGATCAGCCAAAGCAGCCTCGCTCGCAGCGGGTCCTGGTCCGAAATCTCAGTGAGAGCATCCAGGGGATCATCGCCTTTCGCCGCCAATCGCATCGCTGCAGCCGCTACGGAGGCTTCCGGCTGAGGTAAGGTTCCGGCCGTGGTCCAGACTGCCAGCGTGCCCGGTTCGAACTGCACCGTCGGAATCATTGTCCCGCGAAAGATTCAAGAGCATGATCCGTTGTCGTTGCCTCAATCTGGCCAATGGGCTTACCGGACGGCGCATCGGACACGGCAACCCGAGCACCGCGTCGGTCCAGTTGATCCCGCACGAGCTTGAAGAACTCCACGGCTGCTTTGCCCGTGGTAAACACAAGCGTGAGAAAACTGAGGACTTCTGTTGGACTTCCGCCGGGCAACCCGACGTTCAAGGCGCGGCTGGCGTCCAGGCTCGCAGGTTCCGACGCCTGGGCTAGGTCCGAGCGTTCCTTAGCAAGCGCAAGTATTTCTCCCACTTCTTGACTTCGTCCGGTCATGTCGAAAGCGATCATGATGCGACCCCTTAACCCAATGCCGGTCTGATCCGGAAGGTTCAAGGTGATGAGCGGTAGCTGTAGAAATGCAACGGCCGCCACCAGAAGTATATCCCCGATTGCGTCTCACTCGCATCTGAATCATAACGACGCTTACTCTGACGTCGAAGAGCAAATTGCTGCCGTGATCGTTTTTGAACTCTGCCTCCTCGCATTCTCGCGTGCTGCACTATCCGATAGCAATTTAGGCATAGATTCCAGGTCAATTGAACCCGTCCTGAATAAGTCGCAAGATTAGGACCGCCAGCACGACAACGAGCAAGATGACAAGAAGGATGATTAGTACGACGGCGGTCTGAGAGTTCCCCACGAAGCCGAATTTATCACGATTTCTTGCGGGTGCCTGATTGTCGCGAAACCGGTAAGGTTCCGTCGCCCAAATGAACTTGATGGGAGGTTACGGCGTTTGGGGGCATTTTGAGCTGGCGGTCATTTTCGACAAATGAGATGCGCAGTCGGGATGATATTCTCGGGTCGCGACTGCCATGGAAATCTTCGTACGACTCTTTGTTTGGATACTGAATCGCACCTACCGGCGGCCCAAGGCGAGTGAAGTCGCCGAACAAGATCCCATGGTCGAGGTGTTGCTTCGTGAGCACGAGGAACAGGCCGAGGCACAGCGCAAAGACCAGATCGTCGCTCACTTTAAGAGCAATTCGGCGCCGGTGCACGGCATCATCGACTACGACGAGTTGAAATGGGAATCTTTTTCGCGGGTCACCGAGACGCCGGCAGAATTCACATTTTACAGCGGAAAGAACCTCGCTAAACACATTGCCAAGTCCCAGTTTTCCAGCCGCCAGGAAATTCGCGCGTTTCGCCGGGTGGTTCGCCGACAGATCGCAGATACTGCTCTGCTCAACGACTAAGAGTGTGACTTAGCTGGCATTTTGAGAATCTGAGTTTTTTCCCAAATCTTCTCCACGATCATTGCAAACCGTACTTGATGTCCGGTGAGCGTTAATCAGGCACGGGCCCTGTCAATTCCAACGCCGGGCCTGAGCCGCTCTACTGTTTTTCTGCCTCAATCCCGAACCTTGTGCCATGAAACGTAGACACGCTTTACAGGACAGTTCGGCGTCAGACAGTCCCGTACCACATTGAGGTCCTGCTCAAAATGACAATGCTTGTCCCCTAGCGGGGCATCCGTAAAATCACAGCCTGCCGGTTTCGGATCCATAAAGACTTCGTCTTCCGTCAGTCCGTACTTTAGCGCGAGCCGGTACTTTCCCGGCGCCTGAAAATCGGAATGCTTTCCCAGCGAGAGGAAGTGAACGATTACAAAGACCGCTCCAACAAGCACGATCCCCCAAATACCCACCCTCAACAGGACCCCAAGTCCAACCTTCTGTTCTCCTGTCCACACTTGCGCCGGCTCCCCAGGTAGAACATTGGTTTTCTGGTGTGAAGCATCGTTGCGTTCCCAACCGCAAACGCCACACTTCGGCGGCTCCCCGCAGAATGGTCGAATCGCTTTGCAGTTATCGCAAACGAAATTCATAACGTTTCTACCAGCTCCGAATCAATCGCGTGCAGGTGCCCAAGGGATTGGTTTTACACTTGGGGATTTCTTGCCACAACGCCCACTTTTTTGCCAGGGGTTCACTGAGCCGCGGAACCTCGCCGACGAGAGGGCAGGACTGACAAGCAAGGTCCGACTAGAAGCAGGGCTAGGGTATCACCGCGGCGTTCCCAAAATTGTGCCAATCAGAAAGGAGCAGAGCTGGAATTACCGTCCACTGGCCCTGGAATGCGGGGGGGTGCGTGATGCCCCTGCAAACCCGTCGCGATTCCCTCTTTGCTCGCTAGAGCAAAGACGGCTCAGGTTTGTCGTGGGTAAGGTTGTTTCAACTGCGAATCGTGTGCGCGCGCAGCACGACCAGGGAATCCGCGAAGCAATAGGGGACGTTCTTCGCTGACTGCCCTTCCGGTCATCCTCATGGGTTCCGCTCTAAATTTCAGTTCTCGAGAAGTGGTGGGCGCTCGTTGGGAGGTTCAAAGTCGAGAACAAATCGATAACAGAACCCCCCGAATACCGTGCCATATGTGACCTATGACGCAGCTAAGAGGCTTACGAATCAACACCCTGTAGTATCTGGCGAGATCACGGGTTGGAGGTTCGAGTCCTCCCCGGTTCACCACTTGTTTTCAATGAGTTAGCTTCGTCCGATTTCTCACTCACCAAAATGGATTGCACCCTTGAAATGAGACAGCTGGGATGGGCACACTTTGCAGAGCAAGGGCTGCAAAGTGAAGCGGAAGCGATACTCACGGAAGTTTCAGCGGATGGCCATTGAGCGCATGCGGAGTAGCGACAACATTGGCGATCTAGCGAAAGAATTGAGAGTAGGCCGACGGTGTCTGTACAAGTGGCAAGCCAAGCTCGACCACCTCGAGCCGGGAGAAGAAGCACCACGGACAAACTCACATGAATCGTCTTATCGGCAACAAGTCCATCGGCTGAAGCGTCTGCCAGCCGAGAAAACTCTGGAAGTGGATTTTTTTCAAAGGTGTCGGTTAGGGCCTTCGGCCCGCGAAAGCTCATGAAAATTGGTCCGAGTTTAAGATAGCAGCGGGCAGGAGCGGTGAGATCGAGCAAGGAGTGGAGAAGTAGAGGCCGTAAAAGGTGTCTGATCCGGAGCGTGCGTGTTGAGCGAATAATTGGGCGTCGCCTCCATCAATGGGAGTGCCGATAGCCTGTGACCCTGCGACACCAACGCGCTGGCCGAATGATCCGTGAACTCCGAAGCCTCGGCTACCGAGTCGAACTGCCCAATCTCCAAGGAACGGTTCCAGCGTGAACGAGCGATCTTCGACCCAGAGTTTTTCGACCCTGCCTTGCAAAAAGTCAAGGATCGACGCCAGAAGAGCGGCGATTCTGGCGAGATGGCATCTACGACCAAATCCGAGAAGTGATGCCACTGCAAGGCAACTTAAGCAGCGAGCGAATGTGCGAGCTGGCGAGAGTCAGCCGAGCCAGCTTTTACCGATCCTTTCACCAGCAACAGCCTGTTGCGGAAGAGCTGGTCAGGGAATCCGGAAAGATTGACCGCGAGGGTACCGGGCCGCGCGGCGACCCCTTCCGGTACAGTTTCTTGTTTTCTTGTTCCCGGTCATCCCCAGAGAATTGTTTCCCGTTTCCTCAGAAGGGCAGGCGAGTTTCGAGGAAGAGGGCGAGGTGCGGCTGTGATTGGTGCGGCTGAGATTCTGACGGAATTGCAGCGGCGCGGGGTAAGCGTTGCGGCGGAAGGAGACACGCTCTGTCTGAAGCCTCGGCGTTCCTTGGACGATGGTTTGCTGGCACGTATCCGCGAAGCGAAGCCCGCAATCCTTGAGGCGCTGCGGAGCAAGGAAAACACACCCTGTGACTCGCCTCGCTGCGCGGGATGTTACGAGGTTGAGCCGGGAGTGAGGATTCACCCGCCGAAGTGTGGCGAGAGCCATGGCGAGTGGCTGAATTGTCTTTGGACGGTCTCAAATTACCGGAATCCTGGAAGTCTGTCAGAAATGGGAAGCGGTGCGGCAAGAATTATGCAAAACTGACAGGAGACTGCGGTGTCAAGAGCTCATACCATAGGTTATTCGAGCTCTCTGGCTTCGCGTCATCTATTGACGCTCGACGTCTCATCGCAAGGTCGAATCGATCGTTTGACCAGGGACTGTAAGTGGCCACGATTAGTCGCTTATTCGAAAACCCCATCGGACGAAGTTCACGGTGGCGGTTTAGGGCTGGGGGGCCAAGCAAGACTGTCGTTGTGCTCCTTTGGGCCTGTTTTCTGTTACAGGTCAACGTCAACGCTCAGGTCAAAGAAATCCGGAGGGTGCTCATTCTTGATGACCTTGGCAATATCTCGTCACCAGGCTTCGCCGAAATCGATCGAGCAATCTTCGAGGTTCTACAAGACTCGCCATACCAGACTGAGCTTTATCATGAGAGTTTGGAAGTCACCTTGTTTCCAGATGAACTTGACCAACACCGATTTCGCAAAGAGTTCATTCAAAAGTATTCAAACCGCAATCCAGATGTAATCATCACCGCCGGGTCGGCGTCCCTCAATTTCATCGCCGGTTTGCATGAAAGGTTTGTCAGGGATACCCCAATTGTTTTCTGCGCAGCTCTAGGGGAAATTCCAGACCGAACAGATCCCGACATGCACTTTACTGGTGTTTTGGGTAGGTTGCATCCGGAGGAGACTCTGAAGGCGGCGCTGCGCTTGCTACCTGGCACCAAGCACGTCGCGGTCGTCGGTGGTATGGGTCCATTTGACGTCAGATGGGAAGCTATCGCTAAGCAGAGTTTCCAAAAGTACGAATCAACGCTTGAATTCATGTACCTTACCGACTTGACTATGCCCGCGCTGCTTGAGCGTCTCAAGCACCTGCCGAGCAATACGATTGTCTATCACACTGCAATCACACGGGATGCGGCGGGAAGCCGCTTTATTGACTCTGCCCAATCGGTACCGCTGGTTGCCAGTGCCGCGAATGCGCCAGTATTTGTCATGGACGATGTCGATTTTGTGGCGGGAGCGGTGGGCGGTGACTTGGTGAACTGGGCCGACGACGCTCGCGTCGCTGCGAAAATTGCTTTGCGAGTTCTCAACGGTGAAAAGCCGCAGGATATTCACATCGTCACAAGCAACCACGCCTACATGTTCAACTGGCGCGCCCTGCAGCAGTGGGGGCTCAAGGAAAGTGACCTGCCGGCGGGAAGCGTGGTAATCAACAGGCAGTTCACCCTTTGGGAAGCGTACAAGCGCTACATCATCGCCGGCATCTTCTTGCTCCTGCTACAGACCCTGATTATCGCTGGGCTCCTATGGCAACGGTCAATGCGGAGGAAAACAGAACTCGAACTGGTTAGTTCGAACGAACGGCTTCGTTCGGCGATGGATCGTTTGGAGGGTGTTGTCTCATCGGCTATGGATGCCATCATCGCTGTGGATGCAAGACAGAGTATTGTCGTGTTTAACGCAGCCGCCGAAAAAATGTTTGGAAGTCAGGCGCAGGATGCCATCGGGAAACCCGTTAGCCAATTTATCCCGCAGCGTTTTCACCTCGCACAGGCGGAACATACTAGTTTTGGCCAGACAGGCATCTCCAATCGTGCAATGGGTGGTCTGGACGGCTTATGGGGACTCAGAACCAATGGTCAGGAATTCCCCATAGAAGCCTCGGTTTCAGCGGCGGGAAGGGGCGACAAAGAGTTGTTTACCGTCATTATACGGGATATCAGCGAACGCAAAGAAGCGGAGGAAACCCGATTCCGGCACGCTGCCATCGTGGAGTCCACCGATGATGCCATCATCTCGCTCGATCTGGATGGGTTGATCTTGAGTTGGAACATCGGCGCACAGCGGATGTACGGATACTCACAGACAGAGGTGCTTGGACGACCGCTCTCTATAATCATCCCCACTGAGCTACAAGAGCAAGAACTTAGTCTTTTACAGGAGGTAAGAGCTGGCCGGGGGATTGAGCACTATGAAACGGTCCGCCTCACCAAGGATGGCAAGCGCATTGATGTTTCCCTGACGATTTCGCCGTTACGCGATTGGACCGGCAAGATCGTGGGCGCCGCCAAGATCGCCCGCGACATAACTCTTTCCAAGCAAGCAGAAGCGACTCTGCGCGAAAGTGAAGAGCGCTTTCGCCTTGTCGCGAACAAGGCTCCGGTGATGATCTGGATGTCTGGTCCTGACAAGCTTTGTACCTATTTCAATCAATTTTGGTTGAATTTCACAGGTCGGTCCATTCACGAAGAACTAGGAAATGGCTGGTTGGAGGATGTCCACCAGGAAGATTTGAAGGCTTGGGCGGATACCTATGGAAAGGCCTTTGATCAGCGCGAGTCTTACGAGATCAAGTATCGCCTGCGGCGGCATGACGGAGAATATCGTTGGATTTTCAATCAAGGTCTACCGAGATTTGACGCGCACGGTTCTTTTGCCGGCTACATCGGATCTTGCATCGACATTACGGATCACAAGCTCGCGGAGGAAGCTCTGGCCGAAATGGGGCGAAGGCTAATTGAAGCCCATGAAGAAGAGCGTACTTGGATCGCGAGAGAGCTCCACGATGACGTCAATCAACGAATAGCGTTGTTAGCGGTCCAGCTGGGACACTGGGCCCAAGATCCGCCAAACTCTCGAATTGAAATTACCGATCACATTCATCACGTCCGTAAGGACCTCTCCGAATTGGGGAACGACATTCAGGCTTTATCGCACCGTTTGCACTCGTCGAAACTCGAATACCTGGGTATTGCTCCTTCAGCTAAAAGCTTCTGTACGGAGCTGTCCGAGAGGCAAAAGGTAGAGATTGCGTTCCGTCACGAAGGGATTCCGCACAGCCTACCCAAAGAGATCTCGCTATGTCTGTTCCGTGTTTTACAGGAAGCTCTGCAGAATGCAGTTAAGTATAGCGGTGAACGGCGCTTCAGTGTGGAACTGCTTGGAACATCGGGTGAGATAGAACTGACTGTGCATGACGAGGGAGTTGGATTTGACCAGCAGCACGCATTCAACCATCACGGCCTGGGACTTATCAGCATGAGAGAGAGACTGAAATTAGTCGGCGGTGAGTTTTCCATCCGGTCAAAACCCGGCCATGGCACCACGATCCGCGCTCGGGTGCCGTTTCCTGCTGCCTCGGCTGCCTCGGCTGCTTCGGCCTTATGACCGTCAATAGGGACAATTATGTAGTACTTGTATTACTCCCGCCGTTCGCGAGGTTGCGAGCGGCAAAACTGGCTTTCTGAGGGGCTTAAACACCCAGTTTGCGGCCGATTCCAACTTCGGACGGGCCTCATTTCTGCGTCGGCTCCTGCAGCAGCGAGGTACTGTTTATGCCGCCGCGGCCTGTTCGAGGGGTAAGGTGAATTGAAACATGGCTCCGCGATCGCAGCTTCCAGTGGCCCATAAGCGGCCTCCGTGCGACTCAATGATCGACCGGCTAATCGACAGGCCCATGCCGGTACCCTGAGGCTTCGTGGTGAAAAATGCGTCAAAAACCTTGTTCGCCCGCTCGGGAGGCAATCCAATGCCGGTATCGCTGACCGAGATCAACAACTGGCCATCGGGATTTCGTTGCGACTTGATTGTGAGGTCCCCTGCAACGTTGCCCTCAGTGATGGCGTCGATACCATTAAGCATGAGGTTCAGAAAGACCTGTTGCAGTTGCACTCGGTCCGCTCTGACATTAGGCAACTCAGGCGCAAGTTCGGTATGGATGGAAATCGCATGCCGTGCAGCCGCGCTGCGCATCAGGCTGATCATCTCCCGAATCACTTCATTCACGTCGACCCACTCTCGTTCCGCTTCGCCCTTCTTGAACAAAACGCGAATTCGACTGATGATTTCAGAAGCTCGGGTTACATCCTGAATAACTCTCGACGCGGCTTCGCGGGCCTCGTCGATATCAGGCTGATTGCGCCCTAGCCATCGCAAGCAGGTCTTCGCGTTTGTGTGCGCTGCAGAGATCGGCTGCTTAATCTCGTGCCCAATAGAAGCAGCTAGTTCGCCCATCGTTGTGACGCGGTTTATATGAGCAAGCTCGGACTGTGCCTGGCGTAATCTCTCGCGCTCTTGTTCTGCGCACTTGAGGTCTGTAATGTCGATGTTTGAGCCGATATAACCCGCGAACTCCCCGTCCGCGGTGTATCTCGGAATCCCACTTTCAATGACCCAGCGGTATTCGCCATCAGCTCGCCTGAGGCGATATTCCATCCTGAAAGGCTTTCGGGCATGGAATGCCGGGAGGAAGCCATCGAAGCATCCTTGCACATCGTCTGGATGCACACCTTCCAGCCATCCCATGCCGACTTCCTGCTCCATACTTCGGCCAGTGAACTCAAGCCACGGTTTGTTGAAATAATTGCAAAGGCTATCCGTTCCGGTCATCCAAATCAGGACCGGCGCCGTATCGGCCATCATCTGGAACCGAGCCTCGCTCTCAAGCAGTCGTTCTTCAACGCGCTTTCGTTCCGTGATTTCTTCTTGTGCGCGTTTCAGGTCTTCGATGTCAATGTTGGCACCGTACCAGCGACTGATTCCTCCATTGGTTTCGCGCAGAGGCACAGCCCGAATCAAGAACCAGCGATAGCCTCCGTCGGCTCGGCGCATCCGCGCTTCGGTTTCAAATGACTGACCATGCGTTACGGCCGCTCGCCATTTCTCCACAAAATCGGATTTGTCTTGGGGGTGGACGGCCGCGGCCAATTCTTCACCTCTGACCTCATCTAAAGACATCTTTGTGTAGTCAAGCCATCGTTGGTTACAGAATTCGATGTGGCCGTCCGGTAAAGCGCTCCACACGAATCCTGGAATCGTATCGATCACCCTTCCCAACTCAAATTCGCCTGTGCGTGGATCCCGTGGATTTTGACTGGATGCTGACCGTGGCTCAAGGGGCTCGTTGGACGGTGACTGTCTCATCGGCGTACGCCCTCATTGAACGCGGCCTTGAAGCTTCGAGGCAGAGGCTGAGAAAATAACGCCAGAGAAGCCAAGCCGCTGTATTGACGCGATTATCGCGATCTTAGTATACTGCGGTTCCTTTCTAATTTGCAGATGCAAGGACCACGCAGTACTACCAGCAGCGGCCGACCTCCCAGTCCTGAGGAGCGCACATGCTTAGCAGAGAGGAATGGCTACCCCTGGCCCGTAAGCTGGATTGGGACTATACCTATGTGCGAGAAGACGAAGTCTTCCCAGAGCTGATCAGTGGGCGCCCCTGGCTTCCTCATACGGAATGGAAAGAATGGGAAGAGTCGTTTAAGACCTCCTATCGCGAATACGTCGACAACCAATACGAAAAAGACATGGCTGTCTATGCGGTGCGCGACGCAGTCGGCCGTCTGGAAAATATTCAGAAGTTGGCTGCACCATGGATGAATAGTCTAAAGGTGCATGCAGCCGCATTGCCGCTAGCGGAGTTTACCGGCGTCATAGGCAGCCTGCGAGGCGCGAGGTTTGGCCGCGACAGCGCTTGGCGAACCATGTCGACCTTTGGGGCGCTTGATGAATATCGCCATACTCAGATTCCCCTGCTGCTCTTCCACCAGTTAGTGCGCTGGGATTCCCAGTTCGATTGGGCGCACAAGTTCTACCACACCAATAATTGGTTTGCGGTCGCTGCCCGTCACTTCTTTGATGAATTGACATTGGGACAAAACGCAATTGAGTTTGCCATCGGCACGAATTTCGTTCTGGAAACCGGGTTCACCAATTTGCAGTTTGTAGGATTGGCGTCGCTCGCGCGTGAATCTAGCGATCACATGTTCGAGAGGATGGTCACAAGCATTCAGACCGATGAAGCTCGGCATGCGCAGATTGGACATCCCGTTCTCGCCGTCGTCATGAAACACGATCCCGAGTACGTGCAATACCTCCTCGACAAGTGGTTCTGGCGAAGCTGGCGCTTGTTCTCGATTCTAACCGGGCTGTCTACGGATTACCTGACGGCGTTGGAACAACGCCCTTATTCATTCAAAGAATTCATGGAAGAGTGGATCATCGATCAGTTTCTGCGCACGCTTGACGAATTCGGCCTGAAGAAGCCTTGGTATTGGAACATTGTTGAGGACGAACTCGATATCTATCATCACATGATCTATGCCAGCGCCTATACCTATCGCGCGACTCTGTGGTTCGATTTTGTGATACCGAGTCCCGCCGAGCGCAGATGGTTGCGCCAGAAATATCCTAAGTATTGGGACGATATGGATGCCGTTTGGGAGCAGGTGGCTGAACGTTGGAGAACGACTGGCCCCGGCGCTGCCAATGAGCTAGCGGTGCATGGGACTGCGATGCCGACCTTTTGCGATTTGTGTCAGCTGCCGCTAAGCGCCGGCACTCCGCGCAAGAACACTGCGAACGTACTGAGCAAAGACGGGCGCAAGTACATATTCTGCTCCGAGCCATGTCGCTGGATCTTCTTGCGGGAGCCAGAGCGATATGCCAATCATAAGGAACTCGTAAAGCGTGTTCTTTCGGGAGAAGCCCCGGCTCAACTTCCTGATCTGCTCACGGGGTATTTCCAGCTTACTCCCGAGACCTGGGGCAAAGACGTCTATCATGGCGCCTACGATTGGCTCGCAGCACAGAAAGCCTCAAGCGCTTAAGCTCAGATGGAAAGATGTGTATGTCGATTCCAGTCTATGGCTTCCTCGAAGGTGACACTCTTGGGCTTCTCGTGTTGGCTGAGGAAGGCGAAACTGTCCTGGAGTTGGCACGAAAACTTCAGGATGCCGCCAGCATTCGAGTTGCCCGCAACGACAAAATTGATCTGGTTTACAACGGGAAAGCAATCGACCCGGGGCTCACCGTCGCACAGGCAGGGTTGCAGGCATTGGATCGCTTTGACGTAATTTGGAGAGGTAAGCTGTGACGTTTCGAAAAGTCGCGTCATTGGACGACCTTTGGAGCGGTGAAATGCTGGCTCTTGACGTGGGTGAGAACAGCATTCTGCTGGTCAACATTGATGACCACATCTATGCATATGCTAATTCTTGTCCTCACCAGAAAAGCCGGTTGAGCGAGGGCAGCCTGATAGGAAAGACTCTGCGTTGTGCCAGGCACCATTGGGAGTTCGATGTGTGCACGGGACGTGGCATAAATCCTCAGAACGTCTGCTTGAAGGTATTCCCCCTAAGCATCGAGAGTCGCGACATTCTTCTCGATCTAGATGATCCGAGTGCCTTCGGAAGGTGCGGCGGAGAGAGAGAGAATCGGGCATGAGTGGCCAGGTACCGGAAATCTACGATCACGTCGGACCCATTCTCCAGTCGGGACCCGTCGCTAGTGCGATCGTTGCAGCGATCAGGGAACTGAACCAAGATGTGATGGTCGTCGACCGAGGTGCCTACGTAAGAGTTCTGGTTCCGCGATGCTGTGTCGTAACGCGTTCGGCCATTGAAAAATACCTCGGTCGCTCGTTTCGCTTTCCAGGGGAATTGGAGACCGTGATGTCAGCATTCAAGGGTTCGCTTCAGCTGAATCAGGATGATGCGGCATGGCGGTTCGCGCAGACCCAAACTCCCCCGTGAAACGGTCTGCTTTTCTGTTTCGGAGAGCTTTATGCCACAGCAAAAGACATACTGGCATCTTCTGCAACAAAAACGGATGCCAACTGAATACGAAATTGTGACGTCGAAACTCCTCTGCTACACCGGCGAGGGCTTCACCGGGAAGAGGTTCGAACTCGACGTGCCGCTGCTGGACTGGTACAAACGGTTCCAGCAGGATTCGCCTCTGACCTGCACTTCGTGGGAGAACTTTCGAGATCCGCGCGAGACCACTTACACAAAGTACACCGAGATTCAAAGAGATAAAGAGATTTTCGTCGACGGTATCCTGGAAGAGATCGAAATGAGCGGTTACGATGGCCAGTTTTCACCCCGCTGGCTGCATGTTCTTTCTCGCGTGTTTGCTCCTTTCCGATATCCAGGACACGGCCTCCAGATGGTGGCATCCTATATTGGACAAATGGCTCCGAGCGGACGCATTGTCATCACGGCGGCCCTGCAAGCGGGGGACGAAATGCGTCGCGTGCAACGAATTGCCTACCGAGTCCGGCAGCTTCAGCGAATTTATCCTGGTTTCGCAACCGACAGCAAGGCGCGCTGGCAGAACGATACGCTGTGGCAGCCTTTGCGCGTGGCAATCGAGAAATTGCTCGTTTGTTACGACTGGGCTGAATCTTTTGTTGCGCTGAACCTCGTGCTCAAGCCCCTGATGGACGAGGTATTTATGAATCACCTCAGCGATCTCGCGCTACGTGAGGGTGACTATTTGCTCGGTCGAATCCTTTATTCGCTCAACGAAGACTGTCGGTGGCATCGGGAATGGAGCCAGGTCCTGACCCGGATGGTAATCGAGGACAATTCGCATAACAGCGGCACCATTCAAGGCTGGATCGAGAAGTGGCATCCTGTTGCAGCAGGCGCCTTGCAAGCATTTGCGCCCCTGTTTGAGGGAACGTTGGACGATGCCCACATGCTGCCGCTCGAGGGCGTGACCCCGAAAATCGACAAATACTATCGGGATTACTTGTCCAGTATGAGGTTGCAACCTTCGACTTCGGGCACTCTCCCATTCTGAATCGGAGAACAACGTGCTTCGTGCGCGCGAACGCCGCGGCGTTGAGTACGTTCATGCCGACATAGATCTCGCTGTCCTGAAACGGAGTGTCGGTTACCTTTGCAAATACGTTGCAAGCCGACCGTAAAAAAGGCAGTTGCTCCCCATCACGCGCAACTCGGAAAGTATGTGCGAGAGTGAGTCCAGATCGGGTGCCATCTATTCATGAGATAAGCTGATAGGTTCTAAACTCCCGCGCCAAATGGTGCTTAACATCGACCAAGGATGCCCATCTACAGGTGAAAACAGGCCCTGCTTTATGGCAACGCCTGTTCCAGGAGTAATTTGTTAATTAGAGAGAAGTCTTGCTCGATTTTATTGGCGACCGAACGTAATCAGCCAGGGTGACTCATCTGGTATTCGTGGATGTCGTGTTCCTCTTCCACGGCCGGGCGCCTGATAAGGTACAAGCCGTCTGTTGCGAGCAGGAAGGTTGTGCCGGTCTCGTCATTCGTTATCTTATCAAAAACCTGTTTCACGTCGGCGACGGGATTGGGGTGGAGGGGGTTCGAGAGATCCACAACTTGAAAGTTCGGGTCGTTTGAGTCAGGTTGCGCGTTTGGCCGGTCAGCGATCAGCAATCCATCGTCATCCAGACGCTCCGTCGAACCCTGGGAGTCCAGCCCTTGAACCGTGGTAAGAGTCGGAGCCTTTACTTTGCGCAAGTTTAATACCGCCTCTCCCCTGCCGTGCCGGAACCGAACGAGTTCTGCATTGTCTCCAAAGGAGGAGACAAAGTCGAACGAGCCGGGAGCATCAACCTGCGCCGAGCCTTCTTGTTTGACATGAGCTGGATCGGTTACATCAAAGATGGCTAACCGACCGCCATGGTTTTGTTCGATATAGAGAATGGTTCTGCCGTCCCCGGTCGCGTGGAGCGTCATCGCTTGGCCGGGCACTTGCGCAAGTTCGGGAAGCTGCGCCGGGCGCACGACGACAACTCTGCCCGCTCGGCTCCTCGCGTCCGCTTGGCCTGTCAATGTGAAGGCCGCCACAACGGCAAGGGTTAATTGAGTGATTCGGAAGACCTGGTTTGTGTTCATGATGTTTTTCCTTTCGATCTATTTTTTTTGTTTCTGCTTGGGTTATTTTTCCCTGCAACCCGACTATTGCGCATGAAGGAATGTCGGTCTAATTACTAATCTCTATAGGAGATAAGTTGACGAAGGCGTGCGCGGGCCGTCGTCGAAGCGGCGTTCCTGGCGAAGCATGAAATATTTCGGCGCCTCAATCGAAGCGCGGAAAGCTGACCAACGCCACCAGACGAGAACCAGAGCGAACATAACCGCCGAAATTACGATCACAATCAGATTGATCATGGACTTGAGTTCTCCTGCAGCGTGCCATAAAGAGATCGAACAAATTCAACTAACGCATGCCGCTGATCTGCACTGAGCTGGCCTTTCCACGGCGGCATCGCTGTTCCCGGTACGCCATTTTCCAAAACTTCCCAGGCTCGTTCTTCTGTAGGCTTCTTAAGATGAAAATTTGTTGGTGATGGAGCAAGGGCACCTGCGGCTGGCCCATCGCCCGTTCCCCTGTCCCCGTGACAACTGGCGCAGTTGACCGCAAACAGGGATTTGCCCTCGTGCAGATTTGTAGCTTCTTGCGTGGATGGCGCAGCACTTGGAACGTGCAAGCTTTGGATGTAGGCCACAAGGCCGCGCAAATCTTCGGTCGGGAGTTGGCGCCAGGGCGGCATGGAAGATCCAGTGACTCCATTCCACAGCACGCTGCTTAGTCGTTCGTCTGAGAAGCGAGCGGCAGTCAGGTTTGCCGGCCGTGGCAATAGGCTCACCGAAGCCCTACCATCGCCTTTGCCGGCCACTCCATGACACGAAGCACAATTTGCGGCGAAGAGAGTTGCGCCGTGGCTTACTTCTTCGAGTAAGTCGTTGGAATTCGACGCAGGGTGAAGAACGGGCGCGCTGTCACTGTATCCTCCCGTCATTGCAATTGGAACGGTGGGAGGAGTGGCTCTGGCCGAGGCCTGATTCGCCATCGCCATGTCCGCTGTCGCAGAGCGGACCACCGACGCCGGCGTCTGTTGGTCAAAACCGGACAATTGTCGAGCACGCCCTAGAAATTGGAGATACGCAAGCAGATCCAGCCCTTCCTGGGAGGGTTGATTAGCGCTGCCACTGAAAAGCCAGGGATACGGAGGCATGATCGAATCGCGCACCACCAGCCGGGGATTGTAGAGATGGGTGAGTTGCCAGTCGTGGGGATGAACGTTGGACTCGCGCGACAAATCCGGACCGATGCGGCGCGTTCCCCAAAGCTGTGGGTAGTCGTACTTGGTTTCCCACGCCTCGGTAGGAGCGCCGAAGCGGCGCACATCCGCCGCGAGAGACCGGACCTGCTGCGTATGACAATAGGCACATCCTTCGCGTCCGTAGACAACTCTGCCTCTTTGTTCGGAAGCGGTGAGCGCCGGCATGGTGACGGGAGCCACCTGCTTGATTTCATCCGCCAGTTCTTTTCCAGGAAGGATCGCAAGAACGAGAAACGAAAGGGCGAAGAAACCTACACCCGCGCCGAAGATGAGGGCATGAACATAGCTGAACCGACTGGCAAAGGAAGAACCGTGCGCAATGACGGTGTCAACATCGAGTACGGGGACATTTTCTAGGGCTTCGCGGCTCAACACGGATGTTGACTCGGCCGAGACTCGTGACCCTGTTATCAGAGAAATCCAGAAAAGAACAAAGCCTGCGAGAATAGGCAGCCCTGAAAATGTACGCACCAACCAGTAACTCGCAACGGCATGGACGGAATCGATCCACGGCGCGCTCGACTGCCAAACCTGAGCCTCTACCAGGCCCGCGATCGTGAGGTCGGCAATCATCAGCGTCAGGCCAAACGCAAGAAGCCAGAATGACCAATTCATTGCGCGCTCGTTGTAGCGTGTTCGAGGGATGCGTTGCCAGAGATGAGCGATACCGCCTAGCGCGAGGAAACTTGCAAAACCAATCATTGCAAAGTGCGAGTGTCCGATGACCCAGTCTGTAAAATGGATAAAGCGATTGACGGGCATCAATGCCTGCACGGAGCCCTGCAAGCTCACCAGAAGATAGGAAATGACACCAAACCATACGAAACGCAGGGGCACATCCTTCGAAACAGTTCCACTGCTTCCGCGCAGCGAGAGCAGAAGGTTGGTAACGACCAAAATCACGTCCATTCCCAAATAGGCGGAGGCGACAATGGCACCTTTCTGCGCGGCCATAGGGATTGCTGAATACACGTAATGGTGCGTCCCATTTAGCGGATAAATAAAGAAAAGTAGCCAGAATCCGACCATCGACAAGAAATGACTGAAGATCGCACGGCGCGTGGTGGCGGGAATAACGTAGTAAGCGATAGCCAGAGCAAAAGGCGTCACGAAGAGACCCACGGCATCGTGTATCCAGAGGCCGCTGAACGCCGCGCCCCGCGCGCCGGGAATGAGTTCGGGTACAAAATTCCCGACCGGGTAGGCGAGCATTGTGAAGATAATGCCACCGATGATGTACCAGGCACTGACATAGAGGTTGGAAAGCCGAGCCTTAAGAAAAGGCAGGACAAACTCGAAGACCATCAGAATGAAGGCCAGGACGACGAGAGCGTCTACGACGAGTGGAAACTCGGCCCATTCGAGTGGCTGGCTGAAGCCGGCGGCGACAAGTACCCAGCCGGGAAGCACGACCGCAAAATTCCAGATGCAGAAAAGAGACCACCCCAGTTTACGGTTTGACACCGGCCGATTTGCGAGGCGCGGCACCGCGTAATAAGAGAAGGCCAGGAATGCGTTACCTAGCCATCCAAAAAATATACCCTGCGTATGGTTGTAGCGAAGCCTGCCCCACGTCAGCCATCCGTGACCACCGAGAAATTCAGGAAAGGTAAATTTTGTGGCCACCAGGATTCCGAATAGAACCGACAATACTAAGGTGACGAGTGACGCCAAGACGTGGGCGCGGATGAGGCCATATTCAACGGATGGAAGCTTGCCCGCGGATGGGACGCTCTGCCGCCCTGCAGGCTGGACCGATTGCTCAAATAGAGTTGTCACTTTCCTGCGCCCTTAGTTGGATTTTTCTCTCGGCCGAAGCTGCTCAAAAGCCAACTCGCGACGGCAATGCGATCTTCAGGAAAGAGCAACTGCGCGGGCCCAGGCGCAAAATTGCCCCATCCAGGCTGGGGATGCGCTATTGCTGACGATAGTCGAGTGAGCAAATCTGATTTTTCATCCCGGCCTGCAGACTGATGCAGATAAAACGTCACAATTTCCTGATAGCTCGGCCCAGTGGAGCGCGTGAACATTTCGTGGCAACCCGCGCATTGCCGCTGGTCGATTTGATATCCGCGAGCCACGGTGGTGTTCTCGATTTGTAGATTTGTCGGAACAGACAGAGGATCTGCAGCAACCGCTTTGCGCGGTAAGTCTCCAAAGGTACGGCGACGGTCGCGTGTTCCGCACCACGCGAGTAGCGTGCCGAGGAGCAGTACGGACGCGGCCAGGCGCATCGGCAGCGACTGATGCTCATTGCGGACGTTATTCGCCATATGTGCCTTTAGGAGCTTGACCAGTATCAAGCTGCCCGTTGATAGAAACGAGATAGTCCGTAATTTTTTGCACCTGCTCTTCAGAAATATGAGCGCCGTAGACATCTTTCATTTTGTTTACTTCGCTCAGCCAGGTAGCGCGGGAAAATCGCGGCTGCATGGTGATGTACCGTGGTGAATGGCAAACGACGCACGCGGTAACAAATTCTTCACGGCCGGGACCTGGTGGAAACATGGGCTCGTCATGGGGCATCACGATGGTGTGAACCGGATTGTCTGGCTTTGCATCCACCATCGATTCCATTGTTGCGTAGGCGATGTCGTGGTTCGGCTCCTTCGAGACATTCGATAGACGTCCACAGCCGGCGATCAATGCCGTAAGCCCCAGCGCGAGAACCGTACTCTTCTTATTTGGGCCCATGCTTTTTTATTCCACGCTCACATCGGCTTGCTGGATTACATTCCACATAAAACCACTACGGTTCCACTGTTGCTTGCTCTGCGTCTCTCCTATCGCATTTGTTGCGCGAGCCATAAGCCGATATGGGCCGCGGTTTCTCGGTGTCCAGGTAGCGCGCCAGCGTCGCCACGAATATTTCCCAATTTCCGCATCCAGCCGAGCATCCGCCCAGGTGGCTCCCCCATCCGTCGACACCTCCACGCGTCTAATCCCGTGACCGGAGTCGAAGGCAACACCCTCGATTTCATTCGGTATTGCGGAATGTACCGTTTCATCAGGGCCGGGACGAACAAATATGGAACGCACATTGAATCGATTGATAGGCACAGTTTCTTTGGCTAAATTCTTCGGAGATTCGGTGCCATTTGCAGCGCTAGGGATGCGATACGCTTTGTCCGTCCAGAAGTTGCTGAAGGCTCGAGGCAGGACGGTGATGTTGCTGAGAGCTTTCACCCAATAAGTTCCATACCAGCCAGGTACGACGAGGCGCAGGGGAAAGCCGTTCACCATGGGCAACGCCTGCTCATTCATGGCGTAGGCGATCATCACTTCTCCATCCCGTGCGTGGTCGATGGAGAGGGCCTTCACGAAGTCATCCACAGATGGCAGTGGCGGCGCGTCAAGCCCATTGAATGAGACATCCACGGCGCCTGACTTCACGTGGGCGCGGTCCAAAATCGACTTCACGGAAACGCCGGTCCATTTAGCGTTGCCAACGGCACCGTGCTTCCACTGGCCGCCCGGAACACGAGGCTCGAAAAAGCTACGAGAGTTCCCAGAACATTGATTGACGGCGACGATGGAAATCGGCTCGAACTGCGATCGAAGTTCATCGACACTTAACCGCAAAGGCTGCCGGACGTGGCCGCTGACATTGAGCCGAAAGGTTCGAAGATCCACGGAAGTCGGGATTCCTTCGAGATGCCACCGCACGAAGAAAGCTTCGTTCGGCGTTAGGTCCTGTCGAAAATAGTGAATCGGAGTTTCCAGCTGGGGAGGCCGGTCGGTGAGCAAGATCATCTCCGTTTTTTCCGGGAACCGAACGAGGTTATCCGGACTCGGTGAAGTCTCCACCGCAGAATTGATTCGATTACAGGAAGCCATCAGTGCAGTAGCACCGGTAGCGCCAATCAGCCGCAAAAATCCCCGCCGATCCATTTAAATACCTTCAGTCCCCCCGCCACTCGTAGGTTTTCGAATCATCATGGATTTCATTGATCGGGTCAGCACAAGCATGTCTCGCAAAAGTTTCTGGACGATAAAGTGTCTGCACCCCCGTTGCCAGATCGGATACGCAAAGAAGCCGGCAAAAAAGACTCGAATAGATTCAGCTTTTCAAATGCGATCGATCGTGTCGGCAACCGGCTGAAGGATACGCGCTGGAATCCAATTTTTCGGACGAGGCGTCCATGCGGCTGACACTTCAACCGCATTCGTAGCTGAGTGAACTACGATTTTCGATCGCATCGAAAACAACCGCTGCGCTTCGGGTGTCCACGGAGGCCTATGCGGCCGATCAATATTCTCCGACACTAACCTAACCTTCTCGGCGAAAAGAGCATCGGAGGCTTCAAGAGATCCTAAACCGAGGATTTCATTGAAGAGGTATATACAATGATTCAGAGTATCAGCAAGATACTGATTGCAGCGATTTTCGTGACATTCGGATTTGCTGTTAAAGTGCAAGCCGAGGTGCGTTCCAAAGCAATTGTGGTGGAATCCCCCTCGGATCTCCCCGAACTGGCACGAGGTCGATGTGATGCCATGTATCTGCATCGCACGGCGGCTGCACAAGCGATTCTCTATCTCCAACGGGATCGGGGGCGAAAGCTAGCGATCCTCGACGTCACGGACCCTGCGAAAATTCGCGCTGTCGGCGAGGTTTCGATAGACGCCTCATCCGCGTATGACTTTGTCCAGGACTTGTCAGATTCGGGAGTGCTGATTCACTACCGCAATCACTCCGGATTTGCGGTTATTAGCTTCAAGAAGTACAAACAACCAGTGCTAAAAAGCGAACCAGAGTACCTGCACCCCGCCAGCGTCGAGACTGACGGCTCGAGCGCCCTTCTGTTGGTCTCCGCAAATGGCGCGAGCGCGCCCGCCCGGGACCCTGAATACGAGGTCCTCGGTATTTCGAATCCGTCCAGCCCCACACCGCTCGCCACAATTCCGGGTGTCATCCAGCGCCTGGACAGACCATCTACCGGTACAGTTTTTCTCCTGAACGACCAAGGTCTTACAGTCGTACGACGCCTCGCTGCGGAGCATCAACACGACATTGAGAATTACCAGAAGGAGCACCCTGGATAGACCACGAACGGGTGCGACTAATCGCGCAGGAACGAATCGCTCCGAGGCATTCCTGTCGATACTTTCGCATCAGGATCAAAGATGACGAACCTCGGAGCGAATCCAAATGGAAATACTTCCCATAACTGCCGGGCGATCCACGAGTTCGACGCTTGCTGACATTGCATAACAGAATGCGACGGAGATCGTGACTGATGAAGGAAAAAAACAATAGAGCACTGAAAGTGATCGCTGAGGAAGAAAACCTCGACTGCACCTTTTCGCTAATCTTGATGACGAGAGAGACCGATGGAGAACTTCCGGCTCAAAGTCTTTCGTGCGGTTGCCACTCACCTGAACTTTAGTCGCGCTGCGGAGGAACTGCTGCTGACGCAACCGGCCGTGACACAGCAAATCAAGGCCCTCGAGGATGAATTTGGTGTGGCGTTGTTCGATCGCACTGCAGGGCGGATCACTCTGACTCCGGCCGGACATGCGCTCTTGCCTTACGCTGAAAAATTCAAGGCGCTTTCTGATGAAGCGCAGTCTGTAATAGCCAATGTGTCAGGAATGCCTAGGGGCCAGCTTGCGCTCGGCGCATCGCAAACAATCAGCCAGTATCTTTTGCCGAACCTGGTTGCTGGATTCCTTCGCCAAAATCCGCGCATAGCGATCACCGTGACCAGCGGAAACACCGATGCCGTCTTGGATGCGCTCGCGCAGCACAAAACGCAACTCGCATTGATTGAAGGGCCGGCGCTCCGCAAGGACATCCGCGTCGAGCCGTTCATGGAAGACTACCTGGTACTTGGTGTTCCAGCGGAACATGAATGGGCCAACAAGGAACTTGAGCCGGAAAGGCTGACGGCGGTTCCGCTGCTAATGCGCGAGTTTGGTTCTGGCTCACGCAGAGTGGTGGAAAACGCCTTGGTCCAGGCTGGCCTGAAAAGGAAGGATTTGAAGGTCAGGATGGAAATCGATTCAACTGAAGGCTTATTGAGTGCCGTTGAGGCTGGCTTGGGAGTTGCTTTTGTTTCGCGTTGGGCTGTGCGAAACCAACTCACATTGGGCACTCTCAAACTTGCGCGCGTCCGCGGAGTGACGTTCTCTAGGATGTTCTCTCTGGCGTATCCCGCCGGCCCTGAGCCCACCGGCAATACCGCTGCATTTCGATCCTTTCTCCTTAATCATTCTCTTGACCTTACTCCAAGAGTCACAGGGAGGGCCGTGAAGAATTCCACGGAGCCCGAGGACTCCCGCGCTCCGTCCACGATGTTGACATTGGTGTCAGACGCGCGGCCTCGGCATCCAGCCAAGAAGGGCATGCGGCATTGATGAAGAGCGGGTTACAAGCGCTGCAAATGGCCAGGGAATTGCCCTCCAGCATTCTTGTTCTGTCACACGATTTAATTAGCGTTCGGCACGACGACGCTGCACCAAGGAGAGACGCCGATGGCTGAAATAGAGAACACCGAGCCAGCCAGTGAGACACAAAATCCGACGAGTGGGCAGCAAGAGAAGCAAACAAATACAAACGGGCTGTCCAGACGTACTTTTTTGGAGGTAGGGTCCGCGGGGCTAGCTGGTGCGGCCCTGGCTTCTCTGGCCGTCAACGCCCAGGAGAGAGCAGACATTGAAAGAGCAGACCAAGATCATTCTGCCAGTAATCCGGGCCCGGAAAACAAGCCGCTTTTGGATGAAAATCCGAATTCAAATCTCCCTCCGCCGACCGACCACGGACATATCGAGCCGATCTGGTACTCCTTCGATCTAACTATCAAACGGGTTGAAGAGGGAGGATGGACGAACCAAGTAACAGAAAGAGTGCTGCCATCTTCAAAGGACCTCGCGGGCGTAAGGATGCGGCTGACCGCGGGCAGCTTTCGGGAACTGCATTGGCACACGGCGGACGAGTGGGCGATTATGCTGTACGGAAATGCTCGCGTGACCTGCCTTAACCCCGACGGCACTGTGTTCATCGGCGATGTCGGAAAAGGTGATCTCTGGTACTTTCCGGCAGGATTTCCTCACTCGATCCAGGGATTACAACCGGATGGTTGTGAATTTATTTTGATTTTCGATCAAGGTTCATTCTCTGAAGACAATACTTTTCTCCTTTCCGACTGGGTGCGGCGCACACCGCCATCAGTTCTGTCCAAGAATTTTGGGCTGCCAACGAGTGCTCTCAAAAAATTGCCCGATAAAAGCCTATATATATTTGCTGCAGACTTGCCTGCATCTCTGGCACAGGACAAAGCTGCTGTTGGCGGTCGTCGTGTCGAATCCGCTTACGAATACACTTTCAAGATGTCGACTATGGCTCCCACGCAGCGAACGAAGAGTGGAGAAGTTCGGATAGTTGACTCGCGCAACTTCCGGGCGTCGAAAAACATCGCGGCGGCCTTGGTCATGGTTAAGCCAGGTGGTATGCGCGAACTGCATTGGCATCCCAACGCTTCTGAATGGCAGTACTACCTTTCCGGTAAGGGTCGCATGACAGTGTTTACCAGCGAAGGAGCACGCACTATGGACTTCAACGCCAATGACGTGGGTTATGTGCCGGCTGTCGCTGGCCACTACATCGAGAATACTGGCAACACGGACCTGGTGTTTCTGGAAACGTTCAAGGCCAGCGAGTATATGAATTTTTCGCTGAATAACTGGCTAAGGCGCCTGCCTCCGGAGGCCGTCGCGTCGCATTTGAATCTGGATGCAGACACCATAAGTAAGATTCCGTCAGAATCGCTCGACGTCGTCCCTGGCTAGCGTTGTATCTATCTGCAGTACACCGCGCCCCGCGACACGAAAACTCCCTGATGGCTTAGCGTGATGATTTCGATGAGAACCCGTACGTCGTTGCTACTCATCCTCTTTCTTGGCACGGGCATGTTTTCAATCCGGGCGCACGCTCAAGCGAACACTCAGTCAAATGCTGCACCCGGCGCGCCTGCAGCCAACTCAGATACTCCGTCTTGGCTGTTTCCTATCGATAAACTCGACGAAGTTTTGCCTGGCTGGCTTCACATTGGCGGTGAATATCGTGCTCGCCTGGAGGGTCCGACAGGTACGGGCTTCGCGAACACAAGCGATTTCTACTTGCTGAACCGCTTGCGCGTGAATATAGGAATTCAGCCCAGGGACTGGCTCAAGTTTTACGGGGAAGTACAGGACGCTCGTATCTTTTTCAATCATCACATTCCCAACGCTAATCCCTTCGAGGACAGTTGGACTCTTTGGCAAGGCTACGTTCAGGTCGGTAGTTCCACATCCGGTTGGGCCGATGCGGTTGCGGGACGCCAAGTACTTCTTTTTGGCGACGAACGCGTGATCGGCCCATCGAACTGGCTCAATGTCGGCCGCACTTTTGATGTTGCGCGCGTCGACCTTCATCACCCCGGATACGAAATAGCAATCTTCGGCTCTTCGGTCGTGCCCGGCAGCAATACCTTCTTACACCGCGCAATTCCGGGGAACAACTTCTACGGAGTTTACGGAAGCTTCAAGAACATCGTTCCGCGCGCCATCTTCGAGCCGTATGTTCTTTGGCGCCTTGCGCCAGGGAACTTTGGCCTCCCGGAAACGGTTGGCCGCGGCCATCTCAATGAAATCACCATCGGACTACACGTGAAGGGTACTCTGCCCGCGAATTTCGACTACGACGCGGAGTTTGATGGGCAGACCGGTTCTCTCGGCGCTTCTTCCATCGGTGCCTGGGCGGGCTATGCCGGTGTCGGCAAGACACTTCCCCACGTCGCTGCAGCGCCGCGGTTCTTCGTCGAGGGCAACTACGCCTCGGGAACGAAAAATCCGGCGGGCCGAGACTGGAATACCTTTGACCAGCTCTATCCTTCTAATCATGACAAGTTCGGTTTCACTGATCTGGTGGGTCGCAGAAATCTTGTGCAGTTCCGTGTCGGCGTGGAGGAAAACGTCGGTAAGAAATGGAAATTCAAACAAGCCTTTGAGGGCTACTGGCTGGCCACTTCAAATGACAATTTTTACGCCAGCAGCGGAGCGATTTCGGTTCCCGCCCGCCCCAGTGCCAGCCGCCACATCGGCAACGAACTCGATCTGGTTGGCGAATACACGATGAATCAAGGGCTGAGCTTTGGTTTTGGTTACGCCCGACTCTTCGCTGGACAATTTCTGAAGACCACCACGCCAGGGCACGATTACAGCTACCCTTACGCTTATGTTGAATATAACTTTTCCAAGTCTGGCTTTCATTTTCCGGTCAGTCCGAATAAACCCAATTAATAATTGCAGGAGGCGCGGAAAGTAGGGGTCTTGATCGACGAACAATCCGAATCGCATACGACGTCATTTCGAGATGCGCGAACCGATTTGGCGCGCAACCCCCAAGCAGGAGTGCCTGCTACTTCTCCGACTGCAGTGGAGGGCTTCGCGGCAACGAAAATGCAGAGCTCAACTAGAGGCTTACCAAATGGACTGGGTAGAACATGGAGTCAAAATCGTACATTCGGATGAACTTGATTTGAACACACCACAAACATCGGGCATGACGCGCGCTGCCGCAATTACCCATGCGAGAGCTGGAGCAAGCAAGTTGTGGGCCGGCACAATGATGGTTCAACCGGATGCCAAGACAGGCCCCCATCACCATGGAGAACTCGAGACAGTGCTTTACGTGGTAAAGGGGCGAATTCGAATGCGATGGGGCGATCAACTGGAATTGAGCGAGGAAGCCGGGCCGGGCGATTTTATTTACGTTCCACCTTACGTGCCGCACCAGGAGATCAATGCCAGCCCAGATGAGATCTGCGAAGCTGTGGTCGTGAGGGACGGACAGGATCCGATTGTTGTCAATTTAGATCTGCGCACTCCAGAACCCGCCAGTGCGGGGCATCGCGGCATGCCGTTTCACCCGGATCGCTGAGCGTTTATAGCCTCAGGAGGAGATCGATTTCCTGGATGGAGTAGCCGGGACCTAGTTGCTGGATGTAGGAAGGGAAAAACTATGCTGCATCCTCGCATCGTTCTCGTGGCGGCGCATTATCTGGGTGATCTGGGTGGCCATATTCCTCGTGGGTGTGTACAGAACGTTCGGGATGATCAGCCGCATTTTCCATTCCTTCTACGGAAGCAGCTTCCATTGCCTAATCCGTCCAAAAGCCCTTCGACCGATCCTGTGATTTCCGCGATGGTACTTCGTGAAAAATATCAAACGAAGACAAGTACATCAGTATCTCCCTACTCTTCTGAATGTTCTCTAAGCAGCGCAGGCTGTGGTTCGGGCAATTTCTCGTTCCATCTGGTGTTTTTCCCAGCAGCTCCGCTCGTGCATGGCGAAAGGCTCAGAGTGGTAGCGGCGGTAGCTTGGATCGCGGCCATTGAGCGCGGGGTCGTAAACCTTTTCCCGTACCCATCTTTGCCCTGAGACGATTGACGATCGGCAGTAGTCGCATTGGTGCGTGAAGCAAGCGATCATTTGTTCCTCCCGGCTGGGAGCGCATTCCTTCGACGTGCAATCGCTGTGCCAATCTAGCGGCGGCCCAATCACTTCGCAAATGATCAAGTGCGAAGACATATAGGGCAAAAGAAACGTCAGCGCGTCCCATCGTGCCGCTCGTGGTCGTGGTGACACATTTTTCAAGGGATCAAGACTTGCCGGATTACCGCCTTGCTCGGGTCTCCCGCATCTTGTAATCCACAAACCCTGAGTGCCTGAGGTGACGGTCTTCCGTCTAGCTCCAAAAACTTAATCCCGTCGCATCGACCAGAGCTTTATCGCCAAACTCTTTAGTCTGGGGGCTACAGTGCCCGTTGATGTGTCAGAACCGGTGCTCTTGCGTCCAACACTTCGACACTTGCATTTAACTCTCTCGGGTCTCCTTCGGATCTTCATTGTTAATCAAGCACTTGCGGCGTGGCTCATCGATTTTGGTACGAAGCGTGTCTTCCTCATGCTGCGGCAACGATACGGAGTTTTGGAATCTGCGCAAACTCCAGGAAGTTTACAAAACCGACCGCCTGCCGAGCCCGCTTCACATGCTAGGTAATTGGTCCCTAGCCGGATGCCAATAGTCGCATCGTCGACATTGCCACAGTTCGGACGAGTGCGTTTGTTAGGTTGCGCCAACCAGGTACTGGAGAAGCCCTGTTATTATCAGCTAAGATGCCGACTCGCAGTCGATTTTCGCCGTCCTCATTATACGTGTCCTTCATTCTCGGACTCATCTTCGCGATAGGCTGCGCGCCCAATTGTGCGGGTTACGCCGTTCTAACGCATGAAGCCATCATCGATGCCGTGTGGAAGGACAGCATCGAGCCATTGCTCCTGAGCCGCTTCCCGAACGCGACTCCGGAGGAACTCCTTCGGGCCCACGCGTATACGTACGGCGGTGCAATCATCCAAGACATGGGCTACTACCCCTTCGGCAACCGATTCTTCAGCGATCTGGCGCACTATGTCCGAAGCGGTGATTTTGTTCTCGCCTTGATCGAAGAATCTAGGGATCTTAACGAATATGCTTTCGCTCTGGGCGCACTGGCGCACTACGCTGCTGACACCTCGGGTCACCCACTTGCAACCAACCTCGCGGTTGCAATGATGTATCCTCAGCTCGCGAACAAATATGGACCCGCCGTCACCTATGAGGAAAAGCCTTCCGCGCACACGAAGATGGAATTTGGTTTCGACGTGGACCAAGTCGCCAAAGGACATTACGCGCCGAAGGCCTACCATGACTTTATCGGATTTGAAGTCTCCAAGCCGGTCTTGGAAAGAGCGTTCGCAAGAACGTATTCGCTCGATCTGTCGAGCGTTTTTTTTCGCGTCGATCTGGCAATTGGCACCTATCGTCACGCCGTTTCAAACGTCATTCCGCGCACGACCAAAGTAGCTTGGCATCTCAAAAGACGTGAGATCCAACACAGCGATCCCAGCGAGACCAAGACGAAATTCGTCTACAACATCTCAAACTCCGGCTACCGCAAGGAGTGGGGCGACGCCTACGAAGAGCCGGGCTTCTTCGCGCGCTTCAAGGCCTTCACCTTGTACTTGGTGCCCAAAATCGGTCCTTTCAGTGCCCTCGCGTTTCATCCACCTACACCAGCCGTAGAACAATTGTACATGCACAGTTTCAATGAAACCCTGGACCGCTATCGGCATCTACTACATGCGCAGCAGGAAGGCAGGCTGCAACTGCCAAACGATAACTTCGACACAGGGAAAACAACTGAACCGGGCACTTATCGACTCACAGATGAAACCTATGCAAAATTGCTTGACAAGACGAGCGGCAGACCGGTTTCTGACGCTTTACGGCAGAACATTCTCGCCTATTACGCAAATCTCGACCAAACATTTGCAACCAAAAAGGATCCGAAAGCTTGGCAAAAGGTACTCAATGAATTGGATAGGTTGAGAACTTCCTCGGCCTCCGGCATACCCTAGCCTCCAAGACCATCCGCAATATTAAAGCGACTGTGTCGATTAGTACTAAGGCGTTGATTCAGTTCCCGTGACGAATCTCACAGTTGAACGATGGGAAGACCTGGAATCAATCGAAAGTGACGAGCATTCAGCGTTGCCACGGAGTAGCCCAGATGCAGCGCCGTGCTGCCGATCAGCGGATCTTCGAACGCGCTGATGCCAGGGGCAGTTTGCTGCCCCTCGAACTTTTCCGATTTCGGCGTCTTCAAAAGAAGACTCGCCCGATTGCAGATTTTCTCAGACCCTCGCACGTCACTCGTTGATCCGGCAGCGAGCAGCGAGCCTGATCTGCCATCACCACTCACGGCAAACGCCTCGAATTTGCTCCGCTGCACGGCCAGTTCATCCTAGAATTATATTGTTCTCAAGAGCGACACCCCAGTCGATTCAGCCACGCATCGAAGGAGCGGCGATGAAAGCTGCACAAGCGGCAAAATCTCCAAGAGTCCTTGTCATCGACGTCGGCGGCACAAATGTCAAGATGCTGGCTACCGGGCAAAAGGACCCTCGAAAATATCCATCTGGCCCCACCATGACCCCGCGCAGGATGGTCCGCCTGGTCAAGAAGTCGGTTCGGGACTGGAAGTTCGATTGTGTATCGCTAGGCTTTCCCGGCCCCGTCATTAATGAGCACCCACTTCGCGAGCCCCACAACCTGGGCGGCGGCTGGATGGGATTTAACTTCCGCAAAGCTTTTGGCTGTCCAGTCAGGATCATCAACGATGCTGCCATGCAAGCGCTTGGCAGTTATAAAGGCGGCCGTATGTTGTTTCTCGGATTAGGCACCGGCCTTGGGTCGGCTATGATCGTGGACGGAATGCTCCAGCCCATGGAGTTGGCACACCTCATCTATAAAAACGGCAAAACCTACGAAGACTACCTTGGCTTGCGCGGGCTAGAACGATTCGGCAAGAAAAAGTGGCGCAAACATGTGGCCACAGTTGCGAAGAAACTTAAGACCGCGCTAGAAGCCGATTATGTGGTGCTAGGTGGCGGAAATAATAAGAAATTGAAGAACCTGCCTCCCGGCACGCGGCTCGGCAGCAACGAAAACGCCTTCCTAGGCGGCTTTTACATGTGGCAGAAATAGCGAACCAACTTCTGTATCGCGCTCCTGGCTTACTCAGAGTCTCCCCTACACGAACCCACATCTCTGGTTACCGCTAATCAGATGAGATGAGAAGGCCGGTCTCCTGCGGGATGCGATACGCTCCCAATGTTTGACGTGCTCAAGGCACAAGAAAAGGAGACCGGCTATGAAAAAGACTAGCACTGTTCGGGTAAATGGAAACATG
>Ga0210406_10001265_pt1 | contig 31599 bp, 30 predicted proteins | sample IncBWC30MmetaG_FD_155454 | JGI IMG/M metagenome (GOLD analysis project Ga0210406, IMG submission 155454) | Forest soil microbial communities from Barre Woods Harvard Forest LTER site, Petersham, Massachusetts, United States - Inc-BW-C-30-M | ecosystem: Environmental > Terrestrial > Soil >... | reverse complement strand
TCCGCCGTTGTACGGTGTGAACGTGTACCCGACGGTGATCGTGGCGGTGACGTTGGCTTTCAGGTCCGCCGAGATCGCGTTCTGAACGAACGCGCTCGTTGCGATCCGCGTAGAGTTGTCGCCCGGTGCCGGCGTCGTCGAAGTTGGCGTTCCAGTGAGCGTCGCGTTGGAGAGCGTCGGCGACGCTAGCGGCGCGAAATCCCTCGCCACGAATTGCGTAGTCGCGATCGAGGTATCATTGTCGCCGGTCGCAGGCGTCACTGCCTTCGCGTCGCCGGTGAACGTCGGAGCAGCGAGCGGCGCGTAGGTTGCAGCGACTGCGCTGCTGTCGGCCTTGCCGGAGATCGCTGTTTGAACGAATTGCGTGGTCGCGATCGACGTATCGTTGTCACCGGCAAGCGGCGTCACTGCTCTCGCGTCGCCGGTGAAGACCGGACCAGCGAGAGGAGCCAACGTCGAAATCGCCGTCTTGACGAACTGCGTTGTCGCGAGTGTCGTGTCGTTGCTAATGGCAGCAGGCGTCGGTGCAGTAGGGACGCCGCTGAAGTTAGGCCCAGCTAGCAGCGCGTAGTTGAGCAGCACGCTCTGCACGAACGCCGTATTCGCCAGCTTCGTCGAGTTGTCTGTGCTCGGTGAGACCGTCGGAGCGGTCGGAACGCCAGTGAAGGCAGGTGCGGCGAGCATGGCGAGGCCAGCGGCGCTGGCTATGGTCCAAGTCGCGTTGAGACGAACGTATGGGTTGGTATCCGACGGTGCGTCTACCTGTATCGCGTTCGCCGCCCAGGTGAGGTTGCGGCGAGCGTAGTAGGTGCCGTCGTTGGGCGCCTCCGCGATGGTCCCGGTCCCTCCTCCACCGCCAGCGGAGGCAAGGGTCCCACCGCTGAAGGTCATGTTCGCCCCCATCTGGACCGGCTGCCACGCGCCGGCGGACGAGCGGTAGTACATGACCCCCGCGCCGGTCACGCTAGCGAGCGCGGAGAGGTCGGCGCTGAGCGGCTGAAAGCCGTTGTGAACGAACTGGGTAGTCGCGAGCGTGCCGTCCGAGGTTGCAGCGGGCTGGGTCGGAGCGGTCGGCAAGCCGATAAAGTAAGGATCCTTCAAGGTCGCGAGCGGCAATATTGCGGTCTTGACGAATTGCGTAGTCGCTATCGAGCCATCGGTCGAGGCAGCTGGCGGCGTCGGCGCGCTCGGCGTTCCGGTAAAGTGCGGCGTGATCAGCGTTGCCAGCGGCTGGATCGCGGTGCCGACAAACGCGGTGGTGGCGAGCGACGTGTCGTTGCTGCCAACTCCAGGAGTGATCGCGGTCGGCGTCCCGCCGAAGGCAGGCGAATTGATCGGCGCCAGCGGCGCAACGGCGGTATGGACGAAGGCGGTGGTAGCGATCGACGTATCGTTGTCAGTCGCTACAGGCGTAACTGACAATCTCGCATCGCCGGTAAAGATCGGATTGTTGATCGGCGCAAACGACGTGGCCACGAACTCCGTGGTCGCTATCGACTTGTCGCTGTCGCCCGCCGCTGGTGTCGGAGCCTGCGGGTTACCGGTAAGGATTGGATTGTTGATCGGCGCGAAGTCTCTTGCCACGAACGCCGTGGTTGCGATGCTCGTGTCGCTGTCACCGGTAGCAGGCGTCGGCGCGGTGGGATTGCCTAGCAACGCCGTATTGTTCAAGGCAAAGTTAACGGTAGTGCTCACGAACTGCGTTGTCGCCAAAGTGGCGTCGTTGGCGTGAGGGGTGCCCTGTCCCGGCGTGAACGCAGAAGTAGGCTGGCCAGTAAATACGGGTGAATCGATGCTCGTGCCAGTTCCGGCCGTTCCCCACGCCGGTCCTATGGCTCCTGTGGCTCCCGGATCACCCTTGGGGCCTGTCAATCCTGGTTGCCCGGTGACGTTGATGTTCCAGGCAGCATGCATCCCCAAGCCGCTGACGAGATCGATCTGAACCGTCAGGTTCGTCTCGTCCCACGCGGTGACGATGCCCTCGATCCACGTGGTAACGCCTGCGGAGACATCAACCGCGGCCGCACGCACGCGCATACCAACGCGGAATCCGATATTTGTCTCTACGATCTGCCAGACATAGACCGGATAAGGCGGTGTGAGTGGAATGCTCAGAGCGGTCGCGCTCGTTCCAGAAATGATCTGCCCGGCCGGCGCATACGGCGCCGCGACTACAGTCGCGCCCGGCTCCAGCAGCGGAGAAATATCTGTGATCATCTGGTAATACCCTCAACGATGGTCAGATCTATCACCAGGCAGCGACGCGTATAGCCGTCGGCCGTCGCAACCACGTCAGCGACATAAGTTCCTGGCAACCGCATCTGCATTGATGTGACTGGAGCAACGAACAAAAGAAACCCATAGTTAGGAAAAGCCCCGACGGATAGAGATTGATCGTCAGTGGAAAGCGTCATGAGAACTTCATGATCAGTCGGACTCCTACGAACGTACATGTTGAAGGAGATCCCGCGTAGGTCGAGCTGCTGCGCCGGTACGCCTAGGCTTGGTGATCCTGTGCCGCCGACATTGAAGAGAACGCTCTCGACCATATCCTCGTTGTTGCCGGTCATGATCGACATCTGCGTCAGAGGCAACGCGAGGATATTTGTCATGGCAAATCACGAACAAACGCAGGTCATTTTGTTCCTGGAGGCACACCGGTTAGATTTTGAATGTGTTGCGCCAAGGATACCTTCTTTAGAAGAGTCGGATCTGGCTCCCAATCATCCAAGCATTCCGGATGAATATTCGCGGTCGCTTCCTTGTTGCCAATTCGCTTGGTGACGCGCGCTAGCATACCTGGCCCACCGCAAGCAGCACACAGATTTTCGTCGTTAGCCATCTTTGTTTTCTCCCTTTTCTTACGCGTAGACTGTTGGTTGCAATGGTCCCGTCAAGGTCACGCCGCCGGAGTTCAATGAGCCATAGGCACACCCAATGACTGACATTATGCTGCTTGGATCACAAGCATAATCAGAATTACCGTTAGAAGTTGCAACCGAACCGGTGAAAAATCCTGCGGCCTTGTAGATCGCCACTCCACCGTTCAAGTAATTGCATTGCATATAGGACGTGCCTCCGTACTGAGACTGTCCTGGTATCGCGCCTGTCGCCCACATGAAAACAGTTCCGCTCAGTCCAGCGTATACGCCCATCCCCGCATTGCCGATCGAGATGCAAGGAGTCACGAACTTGAATTCGCCGTTCGATACGATGAACCCGGCCGATCCTTGGCAAGAGCACGCAAAGCACGGTTCCTGAAATTCTATGTTACCGCCGGTAGCGGCAAAACCGGCGCCACCGCTACCCCATACAGCGACATTCTTGCAGATCATGTTGGTACGACGATTCATGACCGCATAAGCACCAGAATTCGGCGCGGCAGTGTTCTCGCCCGTGATGAGAATGTCGCGCACAACCGGCGAACCAGGACCGAGATTGGTCAAGCCTATGGCTAACCCAGGAGCAAAATTGCCGAAGTGCGTGGTATAATTGAACTGAATCTCGGTACCGAAACGAGCGCGCAGCATCACGATGTTTGTCGCCGCATCATTGGCACGGTTAGCTGCAGCAAATCCAGTACGGGCAAAATCTGAAAGTGTCGGTGCCGCCGTCAGCATCGTGCCTTTCAAAATCATGCGGTCGGCGCTCGGATGGTAGATCGAGATTGGCGAATAGATCCCGGTCGCGAGCTGAATAGTCAGTGTCGCAGTCGGATAAATCGTCTTGCGCGCAAGCGCGGCTAACAAACTCGCCACTGTCGGGAAGCGCGTCGTTGGAACATTGATCGTAACATTTGAGGAGATCGCCGGATTTGGCCGGATATAAAAGTTGGTCCCGTCATAGACAAATTCCACGACGTCGCCCGCGAGCACATCACCGGGGAGAAGATCACTGCCATCTGGAGCTTTTACTGGATGCACTGGAAGAGCATTCACCTTCAAAGTGGTTACATCGGTGACATTGTTAGCCACCTTGACCAACAAAACAGCGCCAGCGTTCAACACCGTGATGGCAGGACTGAACGGCGCAACGATGTTGTTTACAGTTCCGGTATCGACCACGTATGGGATGTTGACATTGACGAAGTTGACTGTGCCGGCTTGGCCTGCGCCGCCAAAGTTGGTGAGCTGCCACGCGGTCCCATCCCAGGTCACCTCGATGATGGCACCGGCTCGTATCTCGGCGTTGGCCGGGCTCGATCCATCCATCTTTCTGATCGGCGCCGCACCGGCACCGGCGTCGAGCGTCATCGAAGTGTGCGTGACGTCGACCAGGTTGTCATGGAGAACGCGAATGCGAAGCGGAAGCCCTCGCGTGTACGTTTGGATTGCAGGAGTAAACGCTACCACCAGAGCGTTGACCGTTCCGGTGTCGTCCGCAAAGTTCATCGCCTGGCTTCTGGTCCCCTTCGCCAGCTGAAAGAGATCAGCGTCGTCAGGAACGATGCTGCTCGAGCTGATGAAATTGACGATCTCGCGCTGCGGATACTCTATGCTTGCCGCGGGCGGAATCGAGCCCTGCACTCCGGTTTGCGGGTTTCCGTTAACGTACCCAGCATTCAGATCACTGACACCCCAAGGCGCTTGATACTTCACTATTATTCTCCGCTCTCTAAGACGTACGCTTTCATGGTGTCCCTGCCATCGATCCACCGTAGAACAAACCAGAATAGTCATAGACAAGCGCGGTGTGCGCCGGCTTCCAGCGATTCAACAGACACTCGAAATCAGACTCGACGCCGATGCGGAGATGATGATCGACGCCGCATTGGCTTACAGAGCAGCGAAACCAGATAAGCCGCGCCTGACCGGCGTGCGCGGTCCAATAGTATCGAATCTCAGGCGGCCCGATCTCCCAGCGAAAATGGATATTATCTTCACCGTCCAAGAGATTGACGCCACGCGTGTCACCGACTTGACTCACGCCGACCATGAACGGGCTTTTTTCGGTGATCGTGATCTGGTGGCCGATCCAAGCCGCCATCCGGATGAAAAAATCCCGCGACTGCTCGCCTAGCAGCGTCATCTGCAAGACGAGCATCTTGCGTCGCTCGTCGAGCGTGGTGGTGTCCGGATAGCAGGGATCTGGCAGACCCCAGTTGCGCTCCCAGTCCGGCAGCAGCTCGGTAGTCTTGCGCGGATCGCTCTCGACCTCCAACAAGTCCGCGGCGCGCTGATCGACAAAACCCCAATAGTTGTTCAGCCCAAAGCACGCGTCGACCAGAATCGATCCCGGCTCGCGCGGCCACGCCTGCCCGGTCGGCAGCAGCTCGAGATATTGCAGCGCATAATCGTTGCCGCTGCGACGAATATGTTTGTCAGGAAGTAATGCTGAGGATTGTGCCGGCATCGTAGAATACATTCCTGAGAACGGCCATGTGACCGATACTCGGCATTACATCGTCGCTCGAATCCTGAAGATCGAACGATATGACGTTAGCCACCGACATGATGGCATAATACTTCCAAGCGCTGAAAATCGTCTGCCCTGGGGCAGCGCGCAGATAGAGCATCCCCAACAAGCTTTGGTGCACCGCAGCACGTGTGGCCTCGTCGTTGGGATTGAGACCAGCGATCTTGACGTCGATCGGCTGTGGAATAGGACCGAAGACAAACGTGTCTTTCACCGTGACCGGACGCTTGAAGTTGACGTAATTCGTCACAGCCTCAACGTCTGAAGCCAGCGGAAAGCCGGCGTTGCTGTTAGCGCGCAGCTGGTCGCACATGAAGCGCACGGTCACCGTCCCGATCCCCATCTCCACGTTGGCCCACGCCCGCGTCACGCCGTTCACCGCCTTCGCCCACGCGACGTAGTCGTAGTTCGCGCCTCCCATCGGCGGCTGGCGGATACGTTCCAGAACGCGGATGCGAAGGTCGTCGTCGGTCTCCTCGTCGGTGCCGGTCTCCAAGGCGACCACCGTCGCGGTGCCGTCGAGCCCGTCTACCGGAGTAACGACAGAGAGCATCGCGCCTGAATCGAGGTTCCCGGCGGAGCCTGGAACGAGCGCTTGAACGGGCACCGGGGTGTCAGCCTGGGACTGCGCCAGCGTGACGAAGCTAGTGGTTTCGTAGCCGGCTTGCGTGCTCCCATAGTTGAGCTGCGTATTAGCGGGGACAACGGTGCCAGCCACGCCGGTCAGGGCCACCGTTCCAGTCGAGAACGAGGCGGCCTTTCTCCCGGTCGAACCGTCGGCGTTGACCAGCCAGATATCGCCGTGCCGATCGAGCCACTCCTGTTCGGCGGTGTCAGGCAAAAGTTGCAGCGCCAGCCAGTCGACATACTGCAGCGTCAGGTGGCAGACCGCACCCTGGTTGTCCGAGAGCACCCGCAGCACGGAGTTCGGCACCATGGCGTCGGCGCCGGGCAGATAGGCTTGGATGCTGTCGCGTACGAGCGACCGCACCTCTTTGAGCGTGGGAGTTGCCCAAGGCATTAGTTCTGCTCCGGAGTGCCGATGTCGGCGAAGCCGCTCTCGCCGATTATCCCGGTCCAGAGAATCTGATAGCGCAGGTCTATCTCCAAGATCGGTCCCCTATAGATGCGAACGAGAGCGTCGATGCGCTGCATATCCACTCTAGTGACGACTACTTCCATGCTGGAACCGATGCGCTGATCCAGAAACGGCTGTATCGCCTCGCGAATGTAGTTCTCGATGCGGACCGTGGTCGCGCCTTGCTGCGCTCCAGAGCCGACGATCTTCTCGCGACGCATGAGCCACAGCCGCGTTCCGATCGGCCATCCGTTCCAGATCTCCTCGGCGTCCGCGTCGCCCCACCATCCCCGGCGATTGGTGTCGTCTGGGTCTGGAAGCACGTCGCCGGGCTCGGCGAGCCGATCGGTCCCGAGCGCCACGATGACCGCGGTGGCAAGCGACTGCGTGTCGTCCAGCGTGCCGTTGCCGAGCAGGTTCCAGTCGATCTGGACGACGCCCTGACCGGGAAAGAGCGTGTTCTGGACGAGGCGAATATCTGCACCCATCAAAGAACCTCAAGAATAAAACCCTGATATTTGAGATAGCACGATAGCGGAAGGCACTGAACTCGACCAATTGGCAGCACCAGTCAGCAACGCTGCTGCGTCACCAGGTGCCCAATAACTCGTAATTCCTAAAACGCCTTGCGATTGGTAAACTCCACCGCCAGTGATACGCAATCTGACGACAATACCGTTTGTGCCGTCAACTCCGTGCGCAAGCTCATCGGAGACTAAAGTTTGCCCTGCTGTTATAGTAGCCCCTGGTTGTCCACCAAATAACAGTTGAGACGACGATACCATCTCGAATCCAAATGGATGCTGAGGAGACCGTGGGCCGATGTAGCACTTATCAAACGTGAAAGGACCATAGCCCTGCAACGAGATTTTTGTCTTGTCGCCAGCGCGGGTCGGACTAATCGTGCTACTATCAATTGAAATCGCGAGAGTGACCCCGCCCCATCCAGATATTCCTTGACTGTATTTAAGCATTGGCAAGCGCGGATAGTATCCCACATTGGGATACTCAGCCTGAATCATATTAACGGCATACGCAACATCCCCACCGTTTGAATAACCACTCACGCGGTTCGGGTTCAAAGCCGTATCGCCTGCCGCGTACCAAGCATGAAAGCCTGGAGGGGTGCCACTGTCGGCGGTGCCACCTCCGCTTGGGACACCAACAAGATAAACAACAAGCCCATTTGTTCCGTCGATGCCTTGCGCAACCTCGTCAGACACCAAAATACCAGCTCCGCCCGCGACTGACGCGACAATGCCTCCAGGTTGACCGTTGAATGTCAATTGAACGAGGCCGCCAGGATCTGGGCTTGGCGTGTAATATTTATCTGATGACTGACCAGAAGTTTGAAGAACACGTGGCCCGATATAGCATTTAGTGAACTGTAAGTTCGTGCCTTTCAGGACAACTCTAGTCTTGCTCCCCCCACTGATTAGATTCAACGCGCTCGCATCGACGGTTATGGCCATAGTGAGGCCATTGATCGAAGAAGAACCACTAGTCAACCATAGTCCGGCACGCGTGACAAGGATCGAAGAGGAGGCTAGGACCGGAGGGCCACCGCCATCACCTCCTCCTCCAGTGACGCCGCCGCCGGTGACAGTGCCGGTCGGCGGAGGTGGCGAAGCCGTTGTGTCCCAACCAGACGTAACGTCATACGCAATGACGCCTGCGAGCGTAGTAAGAGAGTTTATTATCTGTGTTTTGACTAGACGCGTTGTTTGCAGTTGGTTGCGCCTCCAAAGAATGCCCCATATCAGTTCGCGCATCTGCGCCATCGTCAAGCGCACCATCACGGTCGAATTGAGCGGCGGCCAGTCGACAGGCGGCCCGGCTATTGCCGGCGGAGCATTGATCGGAGCCTTGCTCATAGCGACGTTCGGCTGCTGCGTCACACCGCCGCCTGACACACCCGTGACACCGGATCCAGTAGCCTGCCATGACCCGTCCGCTATCGTGTCGTGTCTTCCATCCGTATTCGTCAAAAAAATGTCTGGGATATTGTCCGTTGAGGGCGAAATGGCCGAAGCGGCAACGCTCTGAGTGAGAGGTGTCTGAACCGACATTGCGTTGACGTTGTCGGCGAACTGAGCATCGCCGACCGTGACCGCGTTGGCGACATCCCATGCCATGATCGCGGACTGCATCTCAACCACAGCCTGATCAGTAGCTTCCCAGGTATTACCCGCGTAGACGACCGGCAGTTGCCGCTTGCTGTTGAAGAGACCATCAACCAAGCCGATCTTGACCATCTTTGCTTGCACCAGCGTGATCGGAAACGCAAGCGCGGAAGCTTGCGTGATCCACGCATTCACGAATGAAGCGTATGGCGTCACGTCGATGAACGGCTCCAACAAGCGCAGCCGATCGTTGTATTCGATATTGCCAGATCCGCTGCTGCAATCGTAGATGACAACGGCAACATTGCTCGGGACTGGCGAGGTATCGATCGCGAGCGGCTGATTATCGATCGACATGATACCTTCAGATCGGGCAACGACAAGATCCAAACCCATACCCCTATGACGTTGGCCATCCCGCTGTTGCGTCGTAGGTGATCACAGCAGCGATGGTCGTCAACAAATTTATCGTGTTCTTCTTGGCCAATCGCGTGGACTGCAACGTGGCACGCCGCGATTGAATGTTAGAGAGCAAAGTTCGCATGCTCATCATGCTGAGAGTGACAGGCAAGGTCGCATTGAGCGGAGGCCAAGAAACATTCGGCCCCGACGTTGACTGATAAGTCATAGCGCTCTTGCTTCCTACATACGCGGGCTGCTGATTTACTCCACCGCCAGTGACACCGCTCGGATAAATCCATCCTGGTGAGTTCGTAAAAGTCGGGGACCAGCCTGTCTTGGCGCCAGTTCTGGGACTTATGTCGTACAGATAACGAATAAAAGATGTATCGCCACCAGCGCCCGACGGTTGCGACGCGCTTTGAGTCAAAATGACCTGCAAGCTCATGCCGTTGACGCTGTTTGCAAGGGCAGCGTCGCCAGCAGATATCGCCGCCGCGATATCCCAGGAGTTCACGGCCGCCTGCATTCCGGCCAACGCTTGGTCGCTCGCATCCCATGTCTGTCCAGCATAGCTGATCGGAAGCTGACGTTTGCTGTTGAAGATACCGTCAACGAGTCCAAGTTTTACCGTTTTCGCCTGCGCAAGCGTGATCGTCATTCCGATGATTGCCGCAGCCGCAGTGATCCACGCGTTCACGAATGGAGCGTAAGGCATGACATCTGTGAACGGACTAAGCACGCGTAGACTATTGTTGTATTCCAAGTTGCCAGATCCTCTAGAGCAGTCATAGGCAACGATCTCGATATTCGCAACAAGAGGTGAGGTATCGATCGCAAGCGGCTGATTGTCTATCGACATGACGCCTTCAGATCGAGCGATAAGCAAGTCCATTTTCTAGAACGGCCATCCTGTCGTCGCATCGTATGCGATCACCGCGGCGACGGTCGCGAGCGCGTTGATCGCGTTGCGCTTGGCGAGCCGCGCATTCTGCAACGTCGTCCGCCTGCTGTTAATGGAGCTGATCAAGCTTCGCATATCCGTCATAGCTAACGATACCGTGACGGTTGAGTTGAGCGGCGGCCACTGAACACTGGGGCCTGTCGTTATCGCGGCTGTAAGCTGAGAATTATAGGCTGCCACAAACTGCGCTTGTGAACTAAAACCGCCGCCGCTTACCGAGCCAGCAAAATAGGAAGAAGTCACGTTCTGACCGAATGACCATGTTCCGTCTAGATTTTGTGTAGGGCGTGGAACGTAACTGATCGCTCCACCGTCAGCAACCGCTGGCGGGCTAGCATTGATGAATGATGTAGGAGCCGTTCGTATTGAAATGCCGTTAAAGTTCTGCGTCAGCCCGCTGTCCGCAGAAGTTGCCGATGCGGCAACGTCCCAGCTGGTGATCGCGGCCTGCATCCCCATCAGCGCTTGATCGCTAGCGTCCCAAGTATGACCTAGCGCAGTGATCGGGAGCTGGCGCTTGCTGTTGAAGATGCCGTCAACGAGCGCGAGCTTGATCTGCTGCGCCAGCGACAGTGTCAACGGAGCGCCGGTGATGAGAGCCGCTTGCGTGAGCCACGAATTGACGAACGGCGCATATGGCACCACATCGATGAACGGTTCCAGCAAGCGCAGCCGGTCGCTGTATTCGATCCGCCCGACGCCGCTCGCAAGATCGTAGGCTACGATAGCGACATTGACCGGCAGTGGAGACGTGTCGACCGCGAGGGGCTGGTTGTCGATCGAGACTATCCCTTCCGATCGCGCAACGACAAAGTCCACATCTAAAGCCTCTACGCCACGTTGCCGGGGATAGCGCCAGCCTCTTGCACGCTGCCCGCACCTGCGCCGCCGCTGGCGGTGCCAGAGCTGCCGCCGCCACCGCCGGCCTCAGGCAGAAGCACCTTGCTGCAGACATGCGCAACGATGCGATGCCCCTTGCTATCGATGCTGCCGCGCATCGCGGCCGGGGTGTTCGCGCTCTTGTCGCCGACCAGAACCTTCTGCTTGTTCTGATCGAGTATCACGTCGGTGCTCTTGGTGAAAAGATGGACTTGTTTCTGGTTGTTGTCCAGCTGGATCGTCTCTTGAGGCTGGCCCTGATCGAGAGCCTGCAGGGTAATCATCTTGCCCCCCTGGTCCATCCGGAACCACAGGGTCAGGTTTCCCTGCTGGTCGAGCGTCTGAATCTCGACGTAGTCGTCCTCCCCGTCCTGCGTGACCACTAGCCTTGGCTTTTGCTGCTCGCTGTCGGGAGGGTAATAGACCGTGAAGCTGTAAGTCTGCTTGCTCTCGTCAACCTTTCCCTCGAGGATCGGCCCCTTGGGCTTCTGGTTCTGCCCCTTCGGCGTTGCATCGCCCTGACCGCTGGTCAACCAGAACTTCGAGAGTAGGTCACCGTCGTCGTTGTCCTTTTGCCGCACGAAGACGACCGAGTCCTTGTCGAGGGCGTACGTCGAGAGCGGCTTCCACGGCTTGTCCTGCTGTCCAGTCTGCTCGATGCTGTTGTCGTCGCCGCTGGACTGTTGTTGCTGCTGCTGCCCTTGACCCTGCTGCGCGTCGTCGATGTCTTGCTTGGACTGATCGCGGGTCTTCGTCTTGTCTGCCTGCTGCTCGTCCTTGATCACTCGGCCCACGATCTTGAACTGGCTTCGCGTCAGTATCAGGTTGCGCTTGATCTGAATCTTCTGCTGCTGGTCGTCGTAGACCCAGACCTCGCCCTCTTTGTTGTTGAACAGCCGATAGCGGCGATCGTCCAATACTTGGATCACCGGAAACGCGCGATTGCCTCCCATAAATTGACCAAAATGTTCGGCGGAATTCTTGATCGACCTCTCTGGCGTTCCGCTATCGGGCTTCTCACCGGAGTCGTCACTGCCGTACTCAGCCTTGCGACAGTAGGAGCTGAAGCCGTAATTCTGCGGATGCTCGACCTTCTTCCGCGTCTCGTACTTCATGTAGTTGACTTTGACTTCCTGCATATATTGTTTATCGTCCGCCTCGTGCACGAGACCGCGCGCGCCGCCGGAACCGTAGGCACGAAGCGAGCTGTCGAGAGGAGTAGCGCGTTGCATGCTCTCTATCTTCCCTATGACACTGCAGGAAGGTTCCCGGTCCCGCCGCCGCTCGATGCCCCGCCGCCGCTCGATGTCGATTGTCCAGGCAAGCCACTCATTCTACCCTTAGAGTCCGGTACCTTGAACGGCTGCACCAGGACCAACGTCGTCAGCGATCCGCTTTGATTATCTTGCGTAAAGGTGACTTGTTGGATGGCCAATTGCTGATCCAGCATTGCCATTGGCGAGGTAACTTTCACCTTCTTTCCGATCGCCCAAAGCTCACCACGACCTTGCGCGCCGCCGGGCTGCCATCCCTGCACCGTGACCGTAGCCTGGAGTTCCTGCGTCGCTGCAAACATCTGTTCAGTAAGAGCCCGTTTATCCACTTCTTTGAGAGTCCGAACCGGCTGCTCCATGGGAATCTTGCAAACACTGTATTGCTCCGCTGTGCCGTCCTTCGATTTCCTCTGCTCTGATGCGGCTTTCCCGTTGAGCTTATTATCGGCCGGCGTCTGACAGTCCAATATGTATTTGCTGAACGCATTCTTCTTGCTCATCTCGCACTGCATCTTGAGAATGTTCTGCCCTTCGATGAGCTGGCCCTGATTGCCGGCGTCGTAATCCTGCCCGATGAGCACCAGCTTGCCGTCCTTGTCGGCGGTGAAAGTGACATTACGGTCTCGCGCGAGACGCTCGACGAATGCATGGATCGTTTCCCCCGGCATGCAGTGCATGTAATCCCATTTGGTCATATCGACGTTGCCCCTGGTCTCGCATTTGACGCCCGTGGGCTTCAGGATCTCATCTACGATCGCCTTGAGGTCCTTGTCGTCGAAGCTGTGTGTCCCATGGTTGATTCCAGAACGCACCGCGGGATATGTATTGGTCACCCCCCAGATCACGACGCCGTGACGGTAGGCGTCATAGGCGACCTGGCGGCTCAGGATTATGCCATCCTTGATCGCGTCCTGGTTTGCGAGCTTCACCGAGCACTTCTGGCCCGGCTTGAATTGGTCGGCGCCCTTGCGTTCTGCGCACGTGAACTTGAATTGATGATATGTATCGCCCAAGGTCTGCTGCACCCAGATCGTTTCGAAGTCCTCGAACTGTTGGCCGCCAACGCTGAGCGTGGCTTTCTCGCTCTGGGCCTTTGTTGGCGGCGGTGGTGCAGGCGACGTAACAGGAAAAGGCATGCTTCATTCCGACAGCGCGCGCCCTACGCGGGGCGCAAACAACGGGTGTACGATATGATTCTCATTACGGATCTCGTCGCCGCGAGTCGCATCGGCGTACAGTCGCTGCGCTATGCCTAAGGTCGTCATCGACCTGGAGAATCGATAGTTCAGCATCTGCGGCAGCGGGCGCGCGGTCTGGACCAGAAAGAACGAGACGGCGGCGTGCAAGCCGACCACGGCGCGATAGGTCATAGCATCCATCTTGTCGGCCATCGCCTCAGCCTCTCCGCTGAAGCTGCTGTTGATCATCTCGCGCACGACCTCGACGTCGGTGCGGCTGACGAATGCCATGGCAACGATCAGGCGTGCCTGCGTGACCAGCGCAAGCTGGATGAGCGAGTCCTTGATCATCTGCGCCCCGACGGTTAGCGGCGAAGCGCCGTCAGTGATCTGCCGCACGCGCTCGACCTGCTGAAGGTTGATCCCGGTGGTCACCGCGAGGTCGAAGCACTCCGCGAGCGGCGCGCCGATCGTATCGGCCTGCAGGAGAGTGAGCGCCTGCGCGCGCACCGAGTTGATCTGCTCGCGCAGGTTGGCTCCGTCAAGCCCTCGCGTCGGCGCCCAGGCGAGCAGCGCGACCAGCGTGGCATCGACTATCGGCTGAGCCTCGATCGATTCCTCTCTGAGCATCTCACGCCGCGCCGCTCATGATCTGCAGCGTGCGCGCCTCCAGCGCATCGGCCGCCTGACTGAGCAAGAAATCCGGCGCCGGAGTCGGCTTGAACGGCGGCGTGCTCGCCTCCGCAAACGTCATGTCGAAGACGCAGTAGCCGCCGAGGTGCTCGTCCTCGGTCAGTCGATACTGCCGGCAGACGACGTGCTTCGGCTTCAGGAACGGGAGCTGAAGATCTCCAGCCTGTCCTTTATCGAGCTTGTCGCGAAGCGCGTCGCGCTTCGTTCGATAGTCCGGCTCGTGCGCGCTCTGGATGCAGTAGCCGCGCACGGTGAAGGCGTAGTACCGCCGCCCCATCAGCTCGGTGTAGCAGTCGTCCTTCTTCGGAAACTCGTGAATGACGATGCGCTGACCGCACTCGTAGGCGTTGATCTCACAGAAGAACTCCGCGCCGTCGAACATAGCTGGCTGAAAGTCATGCCTCCACCCGCTCGGGAGGTCCATTATGGTTCCGATCTTCTCCTCCTCTTGCTACGCCGTCGCAGTCCCGTTTGCGGAAGCACCTTGACCTGTGCTTATGCCTGTGACCGGACCGGGCCCGAAGTCGGCGGGCAGCATCGACGTCATACGGGTGATCTCGGTCGACTTGAAGAAGCCCTCGCCGGACGCGTCGACCGACGTGCCGGGCGGCGCGTTGACGTCGACACGGATCTTGCCTGCTCCAGAGATGTTGACGTTCGTGTTCGCCGCCTGGTCGAGCTTGCTCGATGCTTGATCGATCTTCTCCGCACCCATTCCCGGCCACACGCCGAAGCGATTTGAAAAGCTCTCCTCCGTCTCCTGTTTTTCGTTCTGACCTTGGTGCCATGGTCCTGCGATCCGCGGGACCGACCCGCGGGCATCCGTGCTCTTTTGTTTGGCAGCAAAATCTCTGAGATGTTTGTCTACTCCCTCCGAAAGCTTATCGAGCGGTGACCCAGTAGACACCTGCGGTTCCAGCGGATCTTTCCAATATGCTCTGCCACGAGGACTCGCGTTTGCCGCCTCTTCGGACGCCGCCATTTCCTCTGGGCTGTATGTGGGCGGGTCGAACTTGGAGCGGAACGGACCACCACCAGGAGGTCGTATATCTTCGATGCGGCTTGAGCCTGGGAATTTGGTGAAGCGTGACGGATCTAAATTTCTCGCTTCTCCTTGCCCCACGTCAGGACGCTGCGGGGTCGGCTGAAAATCAAAGAGAGAACGTTCCCGCTCCGGCACGATGATCGGCCCTCCACCTTCGGGCTGCACGAGACGCGGAGGTACTTCGCCTTCGGGCGGAGTGAGACGCTCCATCTTTCGCTTGTACCAGTCCGGAGTCTTTGCAGGAGGAGGCGGCGTCGGTGCGGGCGCGGGCGGAGCCGGAACCTTTTCTGCGGGAGGCGGGGCGGGCGACTCCTCGTATGGCAAACCCGTCATCGGGTCTCGCTGTTCCAGCGGAATATTACCGGGCGTAGCGTGTTGACGCTCGTACTCCCGTATCTGCTCTTCCGGCACCCCGCGCGGGCCGAACTTGCGACGAAGGTATTCCTGCGGATCATACGGAGGCTTCGACGGCTCCGGCTCCTTCCCCCCGTGCCACCATTTTTTGTAATCCTCCCAGGTGAACGGCTGCTTATCCTCCGGCCCCGGATGCTCCTTGAGATACTTGTCGATCTGCTCGTCGCTCCACCCCTCCCTCTCCAGCTCGAGGCGCTGGATCTTTTTTCCTACGTCAGGCTCCGCAAATTTCTTGACCTGTTGGGCAAGCCAATCACCGATATTCTTGAGCTCGGTCCCTATCTCTTTTATGTCCTTGACGAGGTTCCTGATCTCGTCCGTGAACGGCTTCATCGCCGGTTCCATCTCCCCGAGCTGCGTCAACGCATGGTCGAAATCAATCTCCCGCCATGTTTTCTCGAACTCTAAGGCGCGATCTCGAATGCGCTCTAGCCAAGTGTTCATCTCCCCCAAGCCGGTGTTGAGCGAAGTCCCGTGCAGCAGCATGGCAGCGAGGCTGTCACCGATGTCCTTCCAGTAGAACGACGCTTTCAGGCTCTCATACTCGAACTTCCGTGTCTCCTCCGTGCGTGCCCGCAGGTTCTCCGCGCTCCCCGGCGCCGCAGTTTCTCTCCTGACGCGGGTGCCCTCCTCCACCTTGGCCCACGCCTCCGGCGACAGGCCGAGGTTCTCCAGAAATTCCTTGCGTGCTGCCTCGAACCCTCCAGCTTGGTCTTGCTTCGTCATAGTGGCGCGCAAGTTCTCCAGCGCCTCGTTTATCAGGTTGATCTGCTTCTCTATCGGGGCACCTTCCATCTGCTTCATCATCTCCGAGAGATACCTGAAGGTTGCCGGATCGCTGACGTTCTGCAGGACGCGACGCGTAGTCGGAGCGTTCTCCGCCCCGTAGTGCTGTATCTCGAGGTTCAGGTCCGATATTTGGCTGATCGTCTTTTTTGCGTCCTCCGGGCTCATTCCTCCTAGCTGAAGCTGACGCTGCAGACCCTGGTATCCGGTCATGCTCATGCCCACTCCGCGCGCATGAGTTTCCAGATCCTTCATCGAATCAGAGAGACCGCGGAAGTCCGTAGCTCTCTGCACGAGGTCTGTGCCGATCTTCGCCAGCTGAAGGCCCAGCTCCGCGACCGCCGCGCCGGCGAAACCCCCGATGAAGCCGGCGCGCCGGATCACGCCGCCGAGGCCCTCGATGCCCTCGCGCACGTGCCCCGGAACAGTCGCGACCCCCTGCGCAGCTTCCTTGATCTGCGTACCCATCTGCGTGACCTGGGTCTGCACCTGCTGCAGCCCCTGCACGGTCGCAGACATCGCGGCGGCGATCTGCGGCGGCAGCTGCTTGATCTGCTCGCCCATCGCAGCGAGCTGCTGCACCGCGTCCGCGATGGCACCGACGATCTGCGGCGCAGCCTGCTGCACCTGCGCGGCGGCAGAGCCGGCGCCGCGCATCTGGTCGAGCTGGCCGCGCAGCGCGGCGAGCTGCGAGCTCGCCTGGTCGTCGAGGGTTACGCGAAGCTGTAATTCTTCTTGCTCAGCCATTCAAGCGCTCAATCGTCATCGTTCTTTCCGCCGCGAGCGCGCACCTGCGCCTCGATCAGCTTGACCGTGTAGTGGACGTGCATCGCGACGCGCGACATCGGCATGTCGAGCAGGTACTCAGGGTCTATGTGATAGCGATCAGCGAGCCGGTAGCAGTTCAGAATGAACTCGTCCGGGTCTACCACAGCCCCTGATCCGAGATAAAAAAACGTCGCAGCCGATACGATGCAGAGGCGTAGTCACGGGGATCCAGAGCCAGCAGGTATGCGTCTTGAACACCCATCAGGTTCGCCATTACCTTGATCATTCGACCGTCGTCGATCAGGTAGTCGTAGCGCGCCTCACCGTCGATGACGCCCATGAACGCGACTCGAACCGGGTTGCCGCCGGACTTGATCATGTCGTTCGCGCGCGGCTCGCGGAACGACATCTCGTTGATGATCGCCTCCTTGCCATCTTTCGTCGGTGCCTTGATCGGCCGATGGCGAAGCTTGATCACGAGCGGCCACTCGTCCGGCGGAGGCGCGAGCCGCTCGCGCAAGCGCTTGACCTCATCCTCCAGCTCCTCGTAGGTGGGCTTTTCTTCTTCCGCCGGCACCTCCAGCGCCGGCGGAGGCTGCTGCTCTACGAGCTTCGGCTCGGTGACTAACTCGACCGACTCGCCTTCCTTGACGAAGCCTTCGCGGACGGGCTTGTTCATTCTTAGAAGCCCATCTCGTTGCAGCGAGTCCCCTCCCACCTCACGCGCATCTGGCCGTCATGCGCGTTGATCTCGATCCCGCCCTTGCAGGTCGCCTCCTGCAGCGAGTACTGCTTGCCGTTGGCGAGCTGCGCGACCACGGTGCCGTTCGTCTGCTGCAGGAGCTGATCCACGCTGACCTGCGGCAGCGTGCTCAAGCTGCACTCGATGTACGGCACGCGAGGCAGTTCCTGGTACCCGTGGATCCCGTCTTGACCCGCGATCATCGTGCGTTCCACAGAGTTCGGAGAGATCGTGAGGTCTCCCCGCAATGGTTCTTGCGCCCCGTCGACCATGACGAACGCTACTCCAGCAAACCGAATCGCCATCGCTATGTCCTTTCCTTTATTTCCTCGTTGACCCAACCATGACGGCGGCCTTTACGAGGTATCTATCGTGATAGTGATCACTCTGTCGGCCGCCTGCGGCATCGGGTTGCCGCGAACGCCGGACCGGACCTTGAGATACAGCACGGGCTTCCACAGCGTCTGATCGAGGTTGACCGACGTGCCGCCGAGGACGTTGATCGCCAGCTCCGCGGCGGTCCGGTCGAACAGGTCGTTGAAGCTCACCCCGTCGAACGAAACCTGAAACGACAGCATCGCACTGGTCCAGTCCGGCGGCATGTGCAGGAACGCCGGGCCGCCGCTGGTGCAGTCGAGCACGCCCGACAGCGACTGCCCCGCAGGGATGGTAGCGGTCTTGTTGATGAAGCGCCCTGCTGCCATCTCACTTCATCGCCGGCCCTACCAGGATGGCGGCCTCCCTGACCTCGTCGGGCGGGCGCACCACCTGCCACGGAGGCTCGTCATAGCCCCACACTATCTTCTTCACCGTGAAGCCCGCCTTCAGCCGCTGGCCGATCACCCACACCTTGTCGTTGGCCGCGCGCCGCATCTTGGTCGCCACCTCAGCGCCTCTTAGCCGAACGACAGGGGCGGCAGCGTCGACGCCTGGTTGCTGCCACTGAAGAACTGCGCGCCAGTCCCGATGATCTCCGCGTCTACGCCGCGGTCGTACTGCAGCCGGAACTGCGCGAGCACCGCGAAGATCCGCAGCTGGTTGATCAGGTCAGGCGGGTAGAGCACGTTGACCCGGTTCGGGTTGTTCGGGTCCCTCTCCACGATCAAGTTCTGCACGAACTTGGCGGCGTTCTCGACGAGGCCGTTATACTCGTCGATGTAGTACTCGGACACCAGCTCGGCCTTGAGGATGCCCGGAGTAACGATCGCCTGGCCCGGGCCGAAGCGTGTCCCGTCGTCAGCCAGCTTGTGACGCGGGAACTTGGTCGTGATGTTGTAGCGCTGGTTGCGGATCAGCAGCGCCAGCGTCGCCAGCGTCGTCACAAGTTCGTAGGCGTCGTCGCTGTACCCGTAAAGGTTCAGCTGGTAGGTCGTCTGCTCTCGAGCGATCTGCGGGAAGCCGCTCCCGGGCCAGACTTTCTGGATCGCCAGCCCGTTCCATGCCAGGTCGTTGATCTCCAGCCAGTTGAACTGCTCGTGAAACGGCGCCGGCAGGCAGTTGAGGAGCTGCAGCGTCTGCAGCGGGCGCGCCGGGTCGTTGCTCAGCGACCGCTGCGCCTTCGCGGTGTAGGCCGCCGCCAGCTCGTAGACCGGCGTAGGCACGGTCTCCTCCCATGCCATCACCGAGACGACGCCGCTGTTGCGCGAGTTGCCGAACGCGATCAGGTCGGAGAACGCACCGCGCCGGGACGAGAACACGTGCCCGAAGTGCTGGCGCTTCCACCCCCACCTCCCGTTGTCCGAAAACCCATACTCCACCTCCCAGGCGTTGAGGCTGGTGGCGTCGGTGTACGGCATCGCGACGTACTCGAACTCCGTCTCGCCCATGTTTGTGATCAGCTGGGTGAAGTCGGGCGTCCCAGAGCCCAGCCTCAAGAAGTTCGTGGGAGGCAGCGCTATCTGCAGGCCGGGAGCCAGCTCCTCGCCGCCGATCTTGCCGTAGTAGTTCAGGTCGACCCGGATGTCGTTGCCGCTGACGCCCTTCCAGTTGCACGTCAAGATCACCGCGTTGGCACCCGCAGTGAAGACCACCGGGACGGGGCTCGCCGCCGGCCCGCAGTCGGCGTCGTTGCTGATGATATAGTTGCCGTTGCCTCCGGGCGTGCCGGACGTCTGCGCCATGACGAAGGTCGGGTCCAGCGGCGGGATGCCGGTACCGGTCACCTGCGCGCCGATGGCGATCGTCCCGGTGGCCGCCGTCACCGTGAGGCCCTGGCCCCAGGAAATGCCGACGCCCTGCGCCGTGACGCCGAACTTGGCGGTCACGGCGGTGGTTATCGCAGCCGTCGTCGCGTGGCTTATCGTATAGACGCCGTCGCCCTGCGGGTTGCCGCTGACCTGATTGACGATCGTCGTGCCCACCGGGATGCCGGTCGGAGGCGCCGACCCGGTCGCCGCGAGTATGCTGCCGCCGTTCTGGATCGTGCCGCCCGCGGCCGTCACGCCCGTGACCGTGATGGTGGTGGCAGCGGTCGCGGCGGTGACCTGGCCGGTCGCCGTCAAGTTGAGGTCGAAGTTCGTCACCGCCGACGTCATGTCCTGGCTGCATGTGTAGTCGCCGGCCTGGCCCGGCGTTCCAGTCAGCTGTGCGGTGACGAGCGTGCCCGACGGGATGCCGGTGCCGCTTATCAGGTCGCCGACGTCGATGCCGGGGTCCGTCCCCGGGGTCACCGACTGCACCCTCAGGTTGACGCCAAACGACACGGCGCTGCCGTTGCCGGTCGCCGGCGAAGTGACTGCGGCCGACACCGGCAGGTCGTCGAGCAGACCAGCGTAGGCACCCACGGCCATGATCGCGTCGTGGATCTCTTGGGCGATCTGCTGGATCGTGTCGATGCCGTGGTTCACGGCGACGTGCTGCCCGCCGATGTACAGGTGGATCGTGCCGGGCTGCTCCGGGGGAGCCGTCACGACGATGGCACCCTGCGCCGCCGCCGGACTTCCGGCGGGCTCCGCGACCGGCCCGGCCCAGACCTCGTTGGCAAAGTTGTTGGCGAAGAAGGCCTTGAACATCCGAGACAGCTCAGAGCCGATCCCGAACTTCTGGTCGACCTGGGCCTGCGTCCCGATGATCACCGGGATGTTGGGCACCGCAGTGCCGCTCGGCAGCATCGTGCCGACCAGCAACGATCGCAGGTGGATCATTGGCAAGCCGGCCATCGAAGGGTCGACCTCCACCCAATAAAGCGGGACGCGTATATCGCTGGGAATGTTGGCAAACGAGATTGGCATCATACGCTCCTTGTGTTGACCTGTCCATCACTTCTAGCGCCAAGATGATCTAACTCGAGTGGACTTTATTGTTTACAAATCACGAGAATACGATAGAGTATAAGTAACCTTAATGGGAGGAACTTGATTATGCCGAGATACTCAAATCTCTACTGGGCCACAGACAACCCTGACAAATCACCTCTCAGTTACGGCTACGTCGGAGTATCCATGGATCTCAAAAAACGAAAGTATCACCACATCCATGACGAGACAATTCCTGTCAAGGACTTCGAGATGATAGTTCTGTTCAGAGGTCCAGAAAACAAATGCTATGAACTTGAAAAGCTGTTAAGACCAAGCCTCAATATCGGTTGGAACCATCACCCTGGAGGACGCCTCGGTCACGCCCATAAGAACATCCCAAAATCACCAGAGCAACGCGCCAAGATGCGCGCTGTCGCTCTAGCTCGATACACCAAACCTGGCGAGCACGAGAGAACATCAAGAGCGGTCAAGCGTGGCCTCAAAGGCGTCGATCGCACTGGAGCCAACAACGCTATGTTCGGCCGCACCCAGTCTGAAGAAACGAAGCAAAAGATCCGCGACGCCATCGCCGAGCGTGGCGGCGTGTCAGGCAAGAACAATCCCAACTACCGCCACGGCCAATGCGTCGAGGACTAGGCCAACGTCACGTCGCCGTCGCGGATGCGCCGCCGCGTGAAGGTGTCGAGCGGCCACTCGACAGAGCCCGTGGTCGGGAAGCCGCGGCCGCGCAGCGGGTGGCGCAGCAGCTTGCGGATGGTCTCGTCGCGCGGGTTCACCCGCACGGTCTGGTCAGGCACCATGGCGCGCATGCGCGCCAGCCGGTCCTGCCGCGCCTGCGCCCGCGCGTCTAGCGCCGGCGACGCCGCCGCAGTGACTGTTTGGACTTGGGGCCTCGCCCTTGCCTCCGCGGCCAGTTTCTTAGCCCGGATGTCGCGATAGTGGTGCGGCTCCATCACCGTCGCCGCGACGGACGGCGTTCGCCCGACAGGTGCGGCCTGCGGCTGCGGCCCGAGGATGCGCTCCTCTCTGGCAGTGACTGGGCTCTGCGAGCGCGAGGGACGGCGTTCTTCGTCTGGGTTGCTCATCGTGATCTTCTCCTGTCATCTCGACATGGGCGGGAACGGCAGCGGAGACTCCGAGTCCGGAGGCAGCGGGTAAGGAACAGGCTCGCCAGTATCGCGAGCAAAATCATAAACAACAGTAACCTGTTGAGTACCAGCGACGTCGTCCGCGTCGCCGCCCGCTGGCCACCCGGTCTGGAGCGCGACGCGCTCGAGGTCCGGGAACTCCGTCGGGTAGAACGCGCTCTTGAACACGAACGAGAGCTCGACGAGGCGCTCGCCGACCGGCGTCTCGTTCTTCTGACCGGTGACGCCCCACCGCTCCGAGATGCGCCCGCGGGGAAACCCTTGCATCGCCGGCTGACCGCCAGGTATGTTGGTGGCGTGAAGGTTGGTCAAGGTGTTGTCGCGCATGAGTTGGTTCAGCAGAAACGTCGAGCAGCGATCCAGCATCTGGAGGCAGGCGACTGGATCGTTGTTCTTGATGACTATCTGGAACCCGATGTTCACCGTGTTGGTGAACCTTATGTCGCCCAGGTTGTAGTCGCCGTCCGGGCCGAGCGTCTCGTCCTTCTGGTAGATCCCAAGGAAGGGGATCTGGATCCCGCTCTCGATCGGCAGCGCCCGGTTGATGCGCCTGACGGTCCAGCCGCGAAACAGGGACATGGTCGACAGGCGCTGGTAGATGCCGTTCACGACCAGCCACGGGTAGCTCTGGACCTCGGTGAGCCCGCCGCCCTCGGTCCACGGAACATCCTGGCCGATGCCTGGAACGATGCCGAACGTGACGTCGGGCTTCTCGACTATGGCGCCGCTGACGGTCATGCGCTCGCGATCGTCAATGAGTCGATTGGGATCGCGTCGCCCACCGCGATGGTCGTGTTGCTGATCTGGATGTCAGCGCCGCTGCCTGGAAGCCCAACGGTCAGTCCGGTTGCCACCTCCGCGCCCGCGCCGTTGAGGATCCGCGCTGCGGCGGCCGCTCCGGCCGCGGTCGCGTTCGCCGTCAGCATCACGCCGAGGAGCGTCAGCACGCCCTCACCGTCCTCGGAGAACGATGGCTTCTCCAGCGTGATCGACACCAGCACGGTCCCCATCCCAGAGGTCCCGATCTCTAGGCTCCCGGGCGACGCGCTAGCGTCGATGGCGGCGACCACCGCTTGCATTCTAGCAGACTTCAGCGCTGGCACGTACGAGATCGTCATGGCGCGGGCGTGACCAGCTTGCGGATGTTCAGCGTCACCTCCCCGCCGCCGTTGCTCTGCGACGACACCACCTCCCAGTCGCCCTCGTCGTCGAGGTCGTCGACCGCCGGGATGCCGATGACGTCACCCTGGTCGGGGATGGGGTGGCCCGCGCTGCTGAACTCGGCGGCGCGGATGTCGATGAACGTCTTCTGGTCGGTGATCACCGACTGCCCGTCGATGCCGATGACGTCCAGCGAGTCGGTGTCGAGGATGCCTCGCATGTCGCTGTAGGCGGGGCCGCCCTGCGGCGTGACCGTGATCGGGCGCGCGAAGATGTCGAAGTTCGGCAGGTAGACCAGGGTCGAGAAGTTCAGCGCCACGGCAGCTTCTCCTGCATCATCGTGACCATGCGCTCGCGCAGCCGCAGCCACAGCGCCTCGCGCAGGATCGGCCGGTGCCAGACGACGACGCGGCGACGGCTCGACGGCTCCACCGCGCGCCTGGCGAGAGCCAGCCGCGACGTCGGCCAGATCTCCGTCTCCGCGCTGTGGTCGTCGGGCGTCTCCGTGTTCGGGTACTTGCGGTGCATGTCCTCGACCTCCCACGCCGTCAGCTCCGCGGGGATGTCCGACTTACCGAACTCCTTGATGCGGTCCGCCATGCCCTGCAGGCGAGCTTGAGCCCTCGAGGTATCCAGATCAATCGTGATCATTTTTTACCTTACCCGGTTTGTCTCTTCAACGCGCTTTTTCTCTGCAGCCAACAGCAGCAGCTGCATGTAGCGATAGATCAATAAGCGAAGCAGCCTTCGACGAACAGACGTAAAATCATACACCTTTAACGACGAATCGCTGGACCAAAAACTTGCCAACCCAGAATTCCAAACAATACGAACAGCAGAACTGAACTCACAGTCCCACCCCATACGCCGGTCGCAACTACTCCGAAGTGCAAGATCAAACCAAATACAAACCAAACGATCATGATGACCCAGAACGCAACTCCTAGCGGCATGACAGCTCTCCTTCACACCCAGTATCTGATATACGGCCGCAGCAGGCTCTGGGCGGCCTTCTCGGCCGCGGTCCCACCGATGCCCATCGCCATCAGCTTGGTCGGGTCGTAGAACTGCACCCGCGCCGACTTGTGGCTTATGCTCCGAATGCCCTCCAAGTTGCCCAGCTGGATCTGCCGCCGCTGGTCGCGCACCAGCGTGATCGTGGCCTGCTTGAGCGCCAGCGGCGCCCCGTCGGGCAGGTCGTAGCCGCCGGTGTAGGTAATGGTCGCCGGCTCGTCGTACCCGGCGTAGTACGACAGCTTGCCCGAGCGCTCCTCCAGCTCCCAGTCGCTGGGAGCCAGCGCGGCGCCGTTGCTGGTCACCGTCTCGACGTCGGCGTCGACGACCGGCCAGTGGGTCAGGAACACGCGGCGACCGCGGTCGCCTGTCTCGATCTCGCGCCAGCTCTCGGTCAGCTTCTCCTTGGCGAAGACCGTGTTGCACATGGCGGCGACCACGGCCGACTGCGTCGAGATGAGAAAGCCGAGCTGCTGGTCGAGCACGGGGTCGGTGGTCGTGAACGAGAGCCCGAGCCCGATCTTCGCTTCCTCGAGCGTGACGAGGTCGAACGCCGTCGCCGGGGTCAGGATGTGCAGCGTGACGTCGGCCATCCAGCACTCTCCTCAAACACCGACGAATTCTCGATGCAACTGACGTGCCGCATTCTGATAAGCCACAAACACCTCAGCTTTGGTCACAAAATGACCAAGATGCAGAGATTTTCCATTTGTCGTGATCGTTGCTCGCCACGGCTTCTTGATTATTCCGATCGAATACGAAACACCCTGGGGCTCGCCAGTGGAGAACGAATTCTTGTCGGCTCGTTGATTATCTCGGAAGGACAAATCCCAGGTATATGAAAATTACCCCATCTAGGATATCCACAAAAAGGACAGCAGACAAATGAATCCTGGTTAGGTCTTCTCGCGCTCAATACTCACTTGACTTCTCCCGCGTCCGGCACGTCCGCGCGCGGACAACCGCGCTAAACGATGCAAATAATATCTTGGCACTGATTACCGTCTTTCGAATGCAAGCCATGTGCCCTCAATGATCTTGATGTCATGACCACGCTGACGATCAAGTTCTAGCACCTGCCTAACCTCAACTCCATCGTTATTTGCATCGTGCCAGATAATCACGCCACCGGGCTCAACCAGCGCGCGCGCAAGGTCGCTGTCATGGGTCACGACGCCCTCGCTGTGGTCGCCGTCGATGAATACGGCGTCGCACGGCTCGAGGTCCTGCGGGCCGAGGTCGAGCGTCCCAGACTCACGAAGGACGAGGTCGAAGCGCGGGTCACTCGCCGCGAGGCAGCCGGGGTCGGGCACCATTTCGTCGCGCTGGTGCGGGAGCCTCGGCAGGTACTCCATCGGCACGTCGACGCCGACGTAGCGCCGCAGCGCCGCGACGTTCTGGAGCAGTACCCGCGCCGTGCGGCCGTCGCGGCAGCCGAACTCGACCATCGTCTCCGCCTCGACGCCTCGCAGCAGCGCGGCGATCACCTCCATCTCGCCGGGGCAGAGATACTTCCGATGCAGCCCCAGCCAGTCTATGGGCCGCAGAGAGCCGAGCGAAGCCTTGGCGACAGACGGCAGCAACTACCTCGTCTCCTCGGCGAACTGCTCGAACAGCGGGCGCAGCTCGATCGCCGGACCGACGCTGCCGTCGCTCAGCGTCGGCGTCGCGATGAAGTTCTTGCGATCTACCTTCCAGCTCTTGACGCCGGGCACCGACTTGCCGGGAGCGCCCGGGTCGCCCTTCGCGCCGGCGGCGCCAGGCACGCCTCTCTCGCCCGCGACCCCGCGCTGACCCTGGCGGGCGATCAGCTGCCAGCCCTCGCCGGGGCACGGTCCCGGGTCGTCCCTGCGCGCGATGAAGCCGCCGCCGTCGAGCGCGACGACGTCGAGCGCGGCGTAGGCTTGCTTCGCGTCGAACGTCCCGCGCACCCTGGGCGCGACCGCGTCGCGACCCCTGGCGGCGAGGCAGGCCCAGTCCGCATGCGGCGGCGCCCGGCCGGTGTCCTTCAGCGCCTGCCACGTCTCACCCTTCCAGGTGACGACGTCACCCTGGTAGGAAACGGCGTCGGCCACATAGGCGCGCACCAGGGGCAGTTTACCGGGCAGGCCGTCCTGCCCCCGGGGCCCCGGCGCTCCAGGCGTTCCTGGCGCGCCTGGCTCGCCTCTAGGCCCCTGTTTTCCATCCATCCCACGCTCGCCGGTCGCGCCTTTCTCGCCGGTCGCGCCTTTCTCACCGGTCGCGCCTTTCTCACCGGTCACGCCCCTCTCACCGGTCACGCCTTGCCGCCCGACCGGGCCGGGAGCGCCCTGCACCCCGGCACCTGCTTCGCCGCGCTCGCCCCTGTCGCCCTTCGGGCCGGCAACACTCTCGCCGCGCTCGCCTCTGTCGCCCTTCGGGCCGGCGACACTCTCGCCGCGCTCGCCCCTGTCGCCCTTCGGGCCGGCGACACTCTCGCCGCGATCGCCCTTCTCACCTCTCGGTCCGCTCTCGCCGGGATCACCCTTGTCGCCCTTCGGGCCGGCGACACTTTCGCCCGGGTCACCCTTCGGTCCCGCGGGGCCCTGGATCGACTCACCCGCGGGGCCCTGGATCGACTCGCCCGCAAGTCCATGGCGCCCTGGAACGCCGTCCTTTCCGTCGAGGCCGCGCTCGCCTCTCTCGCCGCGCTCGCCGCGCTCGCCTCTCTCGCCGGGGATTCCCTGGCGTCCGTGAACGCCGTCCTTGCCGTCCACGCCGCGCTCGCCTCTCTCGCCCGGCGGTCCCTGGCGCCCGACCGCACCGGGGACGCCTTGCCCGTCCTTGCCGTCGCGGCCGTCGCGCACGAGCGCCAGCCGCTCTGCCAGCGCGCGGCCCATCTCCTCGAGCTTCAGCGCGAGCGCCGCCTCGTGGCGGACGCGCTGCTCCGATACCTCGGCGCGGAACTCCGCGACGACGCGCGCAGCCTCCGCCTCGATCAGTGCGCGCTCGCGCGCCCACTGCTGCTCCTGCTGCGCGAGGACCTCGCCGAGCGCCTCGCGAAACGCCTCAATGAGCGGTGAACCGTCGTCTAGCTCGACCAGCGTATCGTCGAAGCCGGTCGACTTCCCGTTGGACGTTTCCGTTTCCATGGTGATCCTTCGCAGGTACTGCGTTAGCGCTCGGTTGCGGCGGCGGTGCCTTCGGGCCGGGCGCCGGCGGGATGTTTGCGGCCGCCGACAGGGGCACGACCTGCTGCTGGACCCTGGGCTCGTCGCCGAACTTCACGGCGTCGAGCCCTTCCTTCGCGCGCGCCTCGTTGGGCGCGTACACGCCGCCCTGCACCCCGCGGACCAGGCTGTCGATGCGCTCCTTCAAAGACGACCTCAGGAGCGCCTCGGTGTCGAACTCGACGTACTCCTCCGGCTGCCCGCGCAGCTGGTAGAGGGCCCCGAAGCTCTCCTCGATGTGGTTCAGCGCGAAGCCGAGCCCGAGCGCGATCCAGCTCTGCATCAGCAGCTCGGCCGAGGCGTAGGGCGTCCCGCCGATGCCGAGGATCTGCAGCGGGATGCGGAACGCGAGCGCGATGCGCTGGTCGCTCACCTTGAGGACCTCGGCGATCGCCGCATCCTTGGAGACCACGCCCCAAGGTATCACCTTGAGGCCTGCGGTCAGGATCGGGGTCTTCCCTTGGTTGATGCCGCGAGACTGCTCGTCCCAGCGGTCGCGCAGGAACTGCACCTGGTCCTTGTCGAATACCTGGTCGGTCGAGAGCACCGCCGACGGCCGCGCCTGGTTCATGTAGAACTGGATCTGCTGCTGGATGATCGCGTCGCCCGCGACGATGTCCTGCGTGGCCGACACGAGCGGCGACTCGCCAACCAGCGGGCGCGGGTAGCGGTATCGCTCGGTGCGCATCCTGACGTGCAGGACGTCGCGCTGCGGGACGACCAGCTGCGCGTCGCCGAGCTCCCGCTGGATGACGTCGTTACCGCTCAGCCGGTAAAACACCTCGCCGTTGCTCGCGAGCTGCGGCAGGCTCTGGCGCGGGTCCATGAGGTGCAGCTCTGACACCTCGTAGCGGTCGTTGCGCAGCGCGAGCGCGTAGGCGTTGCCCTCGCGGTAGAGCGCGTCGGTCAGGTTGAGCAAGAAATCCGAGATCGTCTGGTAGGCGTTCGGCCGGCGAAGGATGCGCGACAGCGCCGACGTCGTGACCCGCGTGCGGCCGCCCTTGGCGTTGAGCTTCCAATGGTCCCCCGGGCAGATAGCCACGGTCTGCGAGTACGCCGAGATGCAGGCCTCGACTATCGCCGAGCGCGCACCGCCCTCGGGCAGGTACCCGAGCTGCCACCAGTTCGTGTGCTGGCCGACGTCGGCCGAGAGCCACCCGCCGGTGACAGGCAGGAAGTACGGACCCGGCCGAACGGCGCCCTCCAGGGCGCGCGCAACCGGGCGCAGGATGCGCGCGAGGATCCCGTTGGGATTCATCCATGCGCCCGGTCAGAGCAGTTTTTAAGCGGACGCTGGCTTGGGGGCCGCCTGGCGGGTCTGATACTGGCCGCCGGTCGGCTTCTTTGCCTCGGAGGTCTTCGTCACCTGGACGTTCGGGTCCGGAGCGCTGCCGTCGTGCTCGTGCTCCAGGATGTGCACGCCGTGCGCCGCAAGGTCATTCTCCTCCTGCGTCGGCGTGGGCTTGCCCTTCATCCGCTCGGCGAACTGCTCGCGCGAGACTTCGCTCGCGTCCCTCGCCTCCGCGAGACGCTGCTTCGCAGCCTCGGTGGCCGGGCCTTCTGCCGTCTTTGTCTCAGTCATTTCTATCATCTCCTCTTTCAAGACTCGAGCCCCGGCGTCTCACCGGGGCTCGCCGCCATTAGTTCGATCAGCTCCACGTGATAGCTTGAGTCCACGCGATCGTGCCCGCGCGCCGCTGGACCCAGTTGAGCGGGAGGATCATGCGGAGCGCGAGGGAGTCCGTCTGGAACAAGGACCGCTGCGGCGCGGCGACCGCTCCGGGCGAGCCCGGGCCGACGAGGTCCAGCGGGGTGGTGTCCTCCATGTGGAGCGTGGCCTGGTCGCTCATGTCGATGCGCGGGGCCTCACCGCCGGCCACGACGAAGTCGGCCGCGTCGACGAGGATCATCGTCTTCACCGGCACCGTCGCCGAGTCGATGATCGGAACGCCGTTCAGCGTCCCGCGCGCGACCTCGTCGCGGAACGGGAAGATGCCGGTGTTCGGCGCGCTGACCAAGGACGCCGCCAGGACGTCGCCGGGGTTCATCAGGAAGACCGGCGACCGGACGTTCCCATAGGTACTCGCGACCAGCGCTTGGATCAGCACCTTGATGTCGCCGATGAGCGCGGCCAGGCCGCCGCCCGCGGTCGCCGTGGTCACGGACACGCCGTTGAGCAGGCCGGGAGGCCGCACGGTGGTCGCCGGGTTGGCGTCGATCAGGACGCTGTCGACCGCAACGCTCGTGTCGGTCTGGATAGCGTCGCGCAAGATCCCCTCGATCGCGGGGATGCTGTGGTCCTCCATCTCCTTGGTGAACGTCGTGATCACCGCCATCTTCTTCGGCGTGAGGGTCTGCGACGTGAACGCTCCCTGCCTCACCGGGATGGCCTGCCCCTCCCCGACGAACGACCCGGCGATCGTCGGCGTGCGGCTGCGGGTCGGGATGATGATGCGTCCGGCCCGGCCGAAGCTGAGCGCCAAGCCGCGCGCGGCGAGCCGCGTCATGATCGCGTGGGGCATGAGCAGCGGCATCAGGTCGGTGTAGACCTGCTGGACGAGCTCGGCCGCCCAGCCCGCGACGGTCGTCATCGCCGGGGCGGAGGCAGCGCGGAGCACCAGGTCGCACATGAGCTTGGTGTTTTCCTCGTTGTACTGAGGCCTGTCCGCCGCTATCTGCTGGCGCGCTTCCTCGAACGAGCGGTTGCGAGACTTAGCCGCCCACGCGACCGTCGCAGTCCGCACGACGCAGTCCAGGAAGTCAGGCTGCTTTGCCGGCTGCGCCCGCGCGATGCCTTCGGCGACGACGACCTCGTGCGGAATAGTGAACGACGTCGACGCAGTCAGCGCGCGGCCGCGGCTCACGTGGCCGCTGTTGCCGTCCACCGTCTTGGCGAGGAGCTTCTCCGACTCGACCAGCGAGGCGAGCTGCTTGTCGAGCTGCGCGATCTCGGCGTTGAGGCCGGTCGATATCTCCAGGTCAGCGTCGCTGACGTTGGTTTCGTCTGTCTTCATCCAGTGCGCAGAGAGCTGGTCCTTTCGGTCGACGAGCTTCGTCTCCACATCGATGATGCGTTGAGCGAGAGAAGACATGATGTCTTTCTCCTTTCCAGTGTTGGGAGTTCTGGCGTGCTTGCCGACGAGCCCGAGGCGTCGCGTCTGGTCTCGATTGCCGTGCTTGGCGAAGACCAGGTCGACGGTCGCGGGGGAGATCTTGAGCGCCTTGACCACGGCCAGGGCGTTCGGGTTCGCGGGAACGCTCACGAGCGAGCACTCGACGAGCTCCTGCTTGAGGTATCGCTGCGGCGCAAACAGGCCCCTGCTCTCGGGGTCGAGCGGCTCGCTCTGGGTCGGGCGAAAGCCGACGCTGACCGCCTTCAGGATGTCGGCGTCGATCAGCCGGCGGATCTCGTCGATGCGCTCCGACGTCCCCTCCGGCGCAAGCTGCAGGCGGCCGCGCAGCGCCTTGCCCTCGACGCGGAGGTCGTGCCACTTGCCGATCGGGAACCGCGGATCGTGCGAGAACAGCGCGATCGGGTTCTTCTGGAAGGACGCGATGTCCCAGCCGTCCGACGAGACGACCTCGCCCATGCGGTCGACCGTCTCATCCGACAGGACGAACTCCATCTCCGTGACGGACGCGGCGTGCGTCTTGTGGACTACGCCGTCGTCGCCGATCAGCTTGGACGACTCCCAGACGACCACGCACTCGTCGTCGTCATAGCCGTCGTCTATGCACCGGTCCAAGAAGTCATGAAAGCTCTCGTCATCCCTCGGCGGGTCGACCTGCTTCTTCTTGGCCTTGTCGCGCCACATCTGGAGGCAGGCGGCGACCGCCTGGTCCTGCGGCCGCTTCGTGCCGCCGTGCGTCCCCATCATGTCGGGCACGCAGCGCGACATCCAGTCCGACTGGCTCTCGCCTTTTCCCGGCTTGATTGCCATGGTGACAGCCTCCAATGCCTTGTCGCTCACTGTCTTGTGCGGCCCGCTGAACTTCTCGGCCTCTTTCAGCAGCTGAACGATGCCGATGTTGACGCGCGAGACGCGCATCTTGGTGTCGTTGGTCAGGTTGTC
>Ga0210406_10001264_pt1 | contig 31666 bp, 33 predicted proteins | sample IncBWC30MmetaG_FD_155454 | JGI IMG/M metagenome (GOLD analysis project Ga0210406, IMG submission 155454) | Forest soil microbial communities from Barre Woods Harvard Forest LTER site, Petersham, Massachusetts, United States - Inc-BW-C-30-M | ecosystem: Environmental > Terrestrial > Soil >... | reverse complement strand
GAACAATTCTCGGCCGATGGCCGTGAGCGCCGCGGCGGAGGGCATTTTCTGGAAGGTATTGGCGTAGAACGGGGCACCGGCGGCGCGACCGCTGTCCTGCGCCCACACCGGGCCGCCCAGCAACGCGCCGCCCAGCAACACGCCGCCCACCAGCGCGTTGCCGGCCAGGACAGCCCTCGACAGCACATGTTGGGAGCGCGTAGCCGTAACGTCAGCGCGTCGCGGCAATTGCTAGTGAACAGTGCTGCCGCTGTCGGCGGCCACCGCGGCCTTGAACAGCTGAGCGACATCCACCGCGTCGAACACATAGGCGCGATTGCAGAAATCGCAGTGCACTTCGACCTTGCCGCGTTCGGCGATCACCGAGCGTGTTTCCGCTTCGCCAAGACCTTGCAGCATGCCGGCGACCCGCTCGCGGGAGCAGCGGCAACGAAAATACACGGGCGAGGGTTCGAACAACCGCAGATCGTCCTCGTTGAACAGCCGATGTAAAATCTCCGCGTCCGCCAATGTGCGCAGTTCCACGGGCGTCAGGGTGTCGGCGATGAGTTGTACGCGACGCCAGGCATCCTCGAGGGCGGCCGCATCCTTGGCCGGCGCCGATCCTGAACCGGGAAGTTTCTGCAGCAGCATCCCGGAGGCGCCCTGCGCATCCGCATGCAGCCACAGCCTCGTCGGCAATTGCTCGGAGTTCTGGAAGTACGCTTGCAGCGAGTCGGCCAAGCGCTCGCCCTCGATGGGCACGATGCCCTGGTAGCGCTGCGCGCCCTCATCGGTTTCCAAGGTGACGGTGAGATTACCGTTGCCCACGAGATCGCGGATTTTCAAGGAACCGCCGTGCTTCAAGTCTCGATGGCGAGCCAGACCTCTTACGCCCAAGCCGCTGGTGCATTGTGCCAGCAACAGATGCACCGGACCGTCGCCCTGCAACTGCAACGACAACAAACCTTCAAACTTGATGGTCGCCGCCAACAACAGCGAGGCGACCACCGCTTCTCCCAGTGTTTCGCGAATCGCATCCGGGTATTGGCGATGCTCGATCAGCGCGCGCCAGGCGGCATCCAAGTGAACCAGATGCCCGCGAATCGGGTACCGCTCGAACAGGAAGCGATGCAGGGTGTCGCGGTCATGCATTTCCGCCGCCACCCAGCTTGGTCTTCAACAACTCGTTGAGCTGCGCGGGATTCGCCTTGCCGCCGGTGGCCTTCATGACCTGGCCGACGAAAAATCCGAACAGCTTGTCCTTCCCCGACCGGTAGTCGGCCAGTTGTTTCGGATTCGCGGCGATGACCGCATCGATCACGCCCTCGATCGCGCTCGAGTCGGTGATTTGACGCAGGCCCTTCGCCTCGATGATGGCATCCGCTGCCTTGCCCTCCGACCACATGGCTTCGAACACTTCCTTGGCGATCTTGCCGGAAATCGTCTCATCCACGATCCGGCTCAATAATCCGGTCAGTTGTCGCGGATTGACTTTCGAATTCTCGATGTCGACGTTGTCGCGATTCAGAGCGCTCGACAGTTCACCCATGACCCAATTTGCCGCGAGCTTGGCATGGCCCGCGCCGATACCGGCTATCACCGCTTCGAAATAAGCGCCGAGTTCGCGGCTGGCGGAGAGCACCCCCGCGTCGTAGGCCGACAGGGCGAAATCTTTGGCGAATCGCGCCGCTTTTTGGTCCGGCAGCTCCGGCAAAGTGGCTCGAACCGCCGCAATGAACATCTCATCGATGACAACCGGCAACAGGTCCGGATCCGGAAAATACCGATAGTCGTTGGCTTCTTCCTTGGAGCGCATCGAGCGGGTCTCGTCCTTGTCGGAATCGTACAGCCGCGTCTCCTGCACCACCTTGCCGCCGCTCTCGATGAGTTCGACCTGCCGCGCCACTTCGTAGTGAATGGCCTTCTCGACAAATCGAAAGGAATTCAAATTCTTGATTTCGGCGCGAGTGCCGAATTTTTCCTGACCCTTGGGCCGCACCGACACGTTGGCATCGCAACGGAACGAGCCTTCCTGCATATTGCCGTCGCAAATTTCCAGATACCGCACCAGGGTGTGGATCTTCTTCATGTACGCAACCGCTTCCTTGGCGGAACGCATGTCGGGCTCGGAAACGATTTCAAGGAGCGGCGTACCCGCGCGGTTCAAATCGATGCCGGTGGCATGGGCCAGACCTTCATGCAGCGATTTGCCGGCGTCCTCTTCCAGATGTGCGCGGGTAATGCCGACGGTTTTGACCGAGCCGTCGTCCAGCATGACCTTGAGCGTGCCGCGCGCGACCACCGGCAGTTCGTACTGGCTGATCTGATAGCCCTTCGGCAGATCCGGGTAAAAATAATTCTTGCGCGCAAACACCGAGCGGCTCGCCACCGTGGCATCGACCGCCAGCCCGAATTTAACCGCCATTTGCACGGCGCGGGCGTTCAAGACCGGCAGCACCCCGGGGTACGCCAGATCGACCAAATCGGCCTGCGTGTTGGGCGGCGCGCCATAGGCGGTCGGCGATCCGGAAAAGATCTTCGATTTCGTGGCGAGCTGCGCGTGGATTTCCAGCCCGATGACAACTTCCCAGTTGCTCATCACTCGTACCCGCGCGGCGCGTGTTTGTGCCAATCCGTGGCCTGCTGGTACTGATGCGCCGCATTCAGAAGCTTCGCTTCCGCAAAATGCGGTCCGATGAGCTGCAAGCCCATCGGCAAACCCTCGACGAAGCCGCACGGTACCGACACCCCCGGAAGCCCCGCGAGATTCGCGCCGATGGTGTAGATGTCGTTCAGATACATGAGAACCGGGTCATTCATCTTGGCGCCGATGCCGAAGGCCGGCGTCGGCGTCGTCGGGCCGATGACCAGGTCCACCTTTTCAAAGGCCGCGCGGAAATCATCCGTGATCATGCGCCGCGCCTTTTGCGCCTTTAAATAGTAGGCGTCGAAATATCCGGCGGACAGCACATAGGTGCCGGTCATGATGCGCCGCTTCACCTCGGCGCCGAAGCCCTCGCCTCGCGAGCGCTTGTAAAGATCCAACAGATCCTTCGGCTCCTCGCAGCGATGGCCGAAGCGCACGCCGTCGAAGCGCGACAGATTCGAGGAGCACTCAGCCGGCGCGACCACGTAGTAGGTGGGTACGGACAGGGGCAGGTGCGGCAGGCTGACCTCGCGTGTTTCCGCGCCCAAGCCGGTGTAGATGTTCAGGGCATCTTCGATGAGAGCGGCGTTGCGCGTTTCCAACCCGTCGAAAAATTCCCTCAGCAGACCGATCTTCAACCCCTTGAGGGGCTTCCCCAAGTCCTTCGAATAGTCGGGCACCGGGACATCGACGCTGGTCGAATCGCGCGGATCGAATCCCGCCATCGCCTGCAGCACGGCGGCCGCATCGCTCGCGGAGCGCGCGAACACCCCCGCCTGGTCGAGGCTGGAGGCAAAGGCAATCATCCCAAAGCGCGACACCCGCCCGTAGGTTGGCTTCAAGCCGGTGACGCCGGTCAGCGCAGCCGGCTGGCGAATCGAACCGCCGGTGTCGGTGCCCGTGGCTACCGGGGTCAAGCGCGCTGCCGTGGCGGCCGCCGAACCGCCTGACGAGCCACCCGGTACCTTGCTGATATCCCAGGGATTCTTGACCGGTCCGTAGTAGCTGGTTTCGTTGGAGGAACCCATGGCGAACTCGTCCATGTTGGACTTGCCCAGCATCACCGTGCCCGCGCCTTTGAGGCGCGCGACCACGGTCGCATCGTAGGGCGAGACAAAATTATCCAACATGCGCGAGCCGCAGCTGGTTTTGACCCCATCGGTGCAGAAAATGTCTTTATGAATGAGGGGGATGCCGAGCAAGGGACCCCTCTCGCCCGAGCCTAAACGGGCATCGGCCGCAGCCGCATCCAAAAGCGCCCGCTCTGCGGTGAGGGTGATGAAAGCGTTGAGCGCGGGGTTCAAGCGCTCGATCCGGCTCAAGAAGTGCCGGGTGAGTTCCACACTTGAAATCTGTCGCTTGGCAAGGCGCTCGGCGAGTTCGCCGATGAAGAGGTTATGCAGCATCACTCAAGAATAGCACCGGTCTACTCGATCACCCGCGGTACGACATACAAGCCTGCGGCCACAGCCGGAGCATTCCGTTGGTACTTTTCGCGGCTGTCGCTCTCCGTCACCTCATCGGCGCGCAGGCGCTGGTGCTGGCCATCGAGCGGATGCGCCATGGGTTGCACGCCGCTGGTGTCGGTGCGCGACAATTCATCGACGAAATCGACGATGCTCGACAGGCTGGTCACGTACACCGGCATCTCTTGCTCGGTGATGGACAGCCGCGCAAGGTGTGCGATTTTTTCGACGTCTTGACGGGTTAGGCTCATAGGTTGCGTGCTCAAACTGCGCGGCAACTCACGCAAAATAAGCCTGGGGGATGATACACGTTGCCTTGTGATATGTCGTGTCGGTTGTTACATTAGCCGATCTTTTTTTAACCCTAAATTTTGCGAAAAATACCCCATGTTCAAACGCCTTAGAGGTTATTTCTCCAATGACCTCTCAATCGATCTTGGTACCGCCAACACCCTCATTTACGTCCGTGAACGCGGCATCGTTTTGAACGAGCCCTCCGTGGTCGCGGTGCAGGATGAGCCCACGCGCGGCGGCAAGATCATCGTCGCCGTCGGGGTCGAAGCCAAAAACATGTTGGGCCGCACCCCCGGCCATATCACCGCCGTACGGCCCATGAAGGACGGGGTGATTGCGGATTTCACCTACACGGAAAAAATGCTGCAGTACTTCATCAAAAAGGTGCACGGCAACCGATTCTTGAGCCCCAGCCCCCGGGTGCTGGTCTGCGTGCCCTTCGGTTCCACCCAGGTCGAGCGGCGCGCCATCAAGGAATCCGCCGAGGGCGCCGGCGCGCGCAGCGTCGACATCGTTCCGGAGCCCATGGCCGCGGCGGTCGGCGCCGGCCTGCCGGTGCAGGAAGCGCGCGGCTCCATGGTGCTCGATATCGGCGGCGGCACCTCGGAGGTCGCGGTCATCTCCTTGAACGGCATCGTGTATGCGGCCAGCGTGCGCATCGGCGGCGATAAGTTCGACGAGGCCATCACCAACTACGTACGCCGCAACTACGGCATCTTGATCGGCGAAGCCACGGCCGAGCGCATCAAGCTGGAGATCGGTTCGGCTTATCCCGGCCAGACGGTGCGGGAGATTTCCGTCAAGGGCCGCAATTTGTCCGAAGGCGTGCCGCGCAGCTTCACCTTGAACTCCAACGAAATACTGGAAGCGCTGCAAGAACCGCTGCAAGGCATCGTCGGGGCGGTCAAGCAGGCGCTGGAACAAACACCGCCGGAACTGGGCGCCGATGTCGCCGAGCGCGGCATTGTCCTCACCGGCGGCGGCGCGCTGCTGCGCGACGTCGACAAGCTGCTCATGGAAGAAACCGGTTTGCCCGTGGTGATCGCGGATGATCCGCTGACCTGCGTGGCGCGCGGCGGCGGACGAATCCTCGAACTCACCGAGGAACACGGTCCCGGCATTTTCGGACTGGAGTGATGCAAACGACAGCCGATGGTCGCCTTTCGTAGTACCGACGCCTCCGGTCGAGTCACGGGACTTCTGTTCCGCTGCGTCCTGTATTCCCTGTTGGCGTTGGCCCTGATCATCGTTGACAAGCGCTACGCGCACCTGGTCAAAATTCGCCAGGTGCTCTCGGTCGCCGCGTATCCCGTACAAGTAGCCGTCGCCAGTCCCTTCCAGGGCTGGAACTGGTTTCGCGACAGCGTCACCACCCGGGATGTGCTGCGGGCCGACAAAGCCAAGCTCGAGGCGGAGCTGCGCCTGGCGCAGTTCCGGCTGCAGCGCTACGAAGCATTGGAGGCCGAAACCCAAAGGCTGCGTGCATTGCGCGACAGCACTCAGGGCGTGACCGACCGCTTCCTTGTCGGCGATGTAATGAATGTGGATCTGGATGCCTTCCGCGAGCGCGTGCTCGTGGACAAAGGTGCGGGCGACGGTATTTACGTCGGCCAGGCGGTGCTCGATTCGGGCGGTGTGTTCGGACAAGTCGCCCGCGTCGGACAACTGACGAGCGAGGTCATTTTGGTCAGCGACGCAGCTCACGCCATCCCGGTGCAGATCAACCGCAACGGTTTGCGCACCATTGCCGTGGGCACGGGCGAGACCAACCGCCTGAAGTTGCCGTACCTGCCGACCAGCGCCGATGTGATCGCCGGCGACCTGCTCGTCACGTCGGGACTTGGCGGCGGATTTCCGGCCGGCTATCCCGTCGGCACCATCGCGGAGGTCAAGCGCGATCCGTCGCAGTCCCTCGCGGATGTCGACGTCAAACCCGCTGCCGCGCTCGATCGCTCGAAGGAACTGCTGTTCGTGTGGCTCAAGCCCCAGGCCGCGGAATTGTTGCCGCCGCCGAAACCCGCCGCGGTGCTGAAGAAATGATGCGCGAAACGCGAATTCGCCGCGTGCCGATGGCGCTATCGGCCATTGGAGCCCTCGCGCTCGCCGTCGTGCCGCTGCCCGCGGTGTTGGATGCCTTTCGTCCGGACTTTTTGGTGTTGGTGGTTTTCTATTGGTGCATCGAATCGCCGCGCGCCGGCGGCCTGTCGCTGGCGTTCTTCTCGGGGTTGGCGCTCGATGTGATCCACGGCGTCGTGCTCGGACAGCACGCGCTCGCCCTCACGCTCACGGGGGCCTGGGCCACGCATCTTCGACTGCGCATTCGCGTGTTCTCCGTACTCTCGCAATGCCTGACGATTTTCGCGCTGCTGACGGGCTATCAATTCGTTCTGTTCTGGGTCGATGGCGCCACCGGCAACCCGGTGACCACCTTTGGGCGCTGGCTCGCGCCCTTCATCGGCGCGCTGCTGTGGCCGGTACTCACCAGCGTGATGGGCAAAATCCATGAGCGTTGACGCTTGATCTTCGACGAATTCTCGCCCTCGCGAACGCGCCGAACCCTGACCGCGGGCGGCCGGACGCTGCGCGCGCTGGGGCTGGACGGCCCGCTCACCGGCGTGCTCGCCATCATCGTTTTCATCGGCATTCTGGTGGTGTACAGCGCTTCCGGACAGAACTGGCGCATGGTGCAGCACCATTTGGTGAATATCGGCATTGCGGTGACGGCCATGCTGGCCCTCGCCAAGTTCGCCACGCCGCAATACCTGCGCATGTTTGCGCCGATCGCGTACGTGCTCGGCGTGCTGCTGCTCATCGTCGTGGATGTGACCGGCCATATCGGCAAGGGCGCGCAGCGCTGGCTCGATATCGGATTCATGCGCTTCCAACCCTCCGAGATCATGAAGCTGGCCGTGCCCATGGCCTGCGCCTGGTACATGCACGAGCGGCCCCTGCCGCCGACCTTCTTGGATTTGATCGTCATGGGCGTGCTGATCGCGATTCCGACCGCCATGATCGTCACGCAGCCCGACTTGGGGACGGCATTGCTGATTGCCGCGTCCGGCCTGATCGTCATGCTGCTGGCGGGATTGCAGATTCGGCTGATCTTGATCTCCATCCCGCTGCTCGGCGGCGCCGCGTGGGGAGCATGGCACTTCATCCATGACTATCAGCGCCAGCGCATCCTCACCTTTTTGAATCCGGAGACCGATCGGCTCGGCGCCGGTTATCATATTATTCAATCGCAAATCGCCATCGGCTCAGGTGGGGTCTTCGGCAAGGGCTACATGAACGGCAGTCAGGCGCAGCTGGAATTCTTACCTGAGCGGTCCACCGACTTTATTTTCGCGGTCATCGGCGAGGAGTTCGGGTTGCTGGGACAGCTGTTGATACTGTCGCTGTATGGGGTCGTGATCGGCCGCGGGCTGTACCTGGCGATGCAGGCGCAGGGCACCTTTGCGCGCCTGACCGGCGGCGCCATCGCGCTCAGTTTTTTTGTATATGTATTCGTCAACTCAGGCATGGTCAGCGGCATCCTGCCCGTGGTCGGCGTGCCGCTGCCCATGATCAGCTATGGCGGCACCTCCATGGTCACCTTGTTGGCCGGTTTCGGCATCCTCATGTCGCTGCATTCGCATCGCAAACTGATTGGATCGTAGGCCCTCGCGTGCGCTGCCGATTTAACTGGAATTTTTTGCTCGGCGTTGCCGCGTTGCTGGCACTCTGCGTCGAGCCCGCTGCCGCCATCGACGTCAAGCGCAGCGATGTGAAGGAATTCATCGCCCACATGGCCGACGCGTATTCCTTCAAGAAGCGTGCACTGCGCAAGCTGCTGAAGGGTGCGGAGTTTCAACCGGCCATCGTTGAGGCCATGGGCAAACCAGCCGAGAAGGCCAAACTCTGGTACGAGTACCGCCCGATCTTCGTTACGGATCGGCGCATTCAGGAGGGCATCGAATTTTGGACCGCTCACCGTCAGGCACTCGATCAGGCCAGTGTGCACAGCGGCGTCGCCCCGGAATACCTTGCGGCCATTCTCGGCGTCGAAACGTTTTATGGGCGGCACACCGGCTCGTACCGGGTGCTCGATGCGCTGGTCACGCTCTCATTCGACTATCCCGCCCGCGAGAAATTTTTTCGCGACGAGCTGGAGCAGTTTCTGCTACTGACGCGTGAGCGACACCTCGATCCGAAAACCATCAAAGGATCCTACGCGGGCGCGATGGGTGCGCCGCAGTTCATGCCCTCGAACTACCGGCGCTATGCGGTCGACGCGGACGCGGACGGCCGCATCGACCTGTGGAGCGATTGGCCGGATGTCTGCGCCAGTGTCGGAAATTACCTGAAGGAACACGGCTGGAATGCCGGTGAACCGGTCTTGGGCGAGGCCACCGTGCCGCCCGAGAAGGCCGCGGATTTGGATGGACGCAAATTGGTGCTGTCGGAGACCGTCGCCTCCTTGAACGCGAAAGGCGTCAGCTTCGACAGCGCGCTGCCTGCGGATGCGCCCGCGATCTTGATTGCCGCCGACGAGTCGGACGGCGTCCATTGGCGCGTGGGCTACAATAATTTCTTCGTGATCACCCGGTACAACCATAGCGCGCTGTACGCCATGGCCGTCTACGAACTCGCCACTGCGGTCAAACAGCGCATGCTCGAGAACGACGCCGCGCAACTCGCGGCGACAACCTCGGCCGCCGCGCCCGCTTCGTCCTCGACATCCACGACGTCGCCGTGAAGCCGGCGCGCGCGCTGGCCCTGCCGTTGTGCGCCGCAGTCGCCATTGTGATGGCCGCGTGTTCCAGCGCGCCGCCGCGCCGCGAGAACCCCAGCCCCGCCGCAACGCCTGAGCCCGAGACGCCGCCGCCGGCGCCATCCGTGCAGGACGTGGTGCCGCGCAGTGAGCCGCGCTCGCGCAAAGGCAATCCGCCGTTCTACGATGTCCTGGGCAAGCGCTACTTCGTACTGTCTTCGAACGTAGGCTACGTGGAGCGCGGTGTCGCGTCTTGGTATGGACCGGGCTTCCACAAGATCCGAACGTCCACCGGTGAGATTTACGACATGTACGGCATGTCGGCTGCCCACAGAACCCTGCCCTTGCCCGCCTATGTGCGCGTCACCAATCTTCAGAATGGGCGCAGTGTCGTGGTTCGCGTCAACGATCGCGGCCCCTTCGTCGGCAATCGCATCATCGACCTCTCCTACACGGCTGCGTCCAAACTCGACATGCTGCGCAACGGTACCGCCATGGTGGAAGTACGCAGCCTCGACACCGCGCCCGGGCCCGGGCCCGCACCTGCGGCTGCGCCGGACGCGCCCATCACGGCAGCGGGTTCGGCGCCCGCCGCCGCGCCGCTCACGGCTTCACCGCTGGAAGCTGTATCGCCTGCCGCTGCGGCCGCGAGTTCCCCGGCCGTGGGCTCCGCAGCCGCGGGCTCCGCGGCCGCGGGCTCCGCGGTCACGCAGGTCGCCGTCCCAGCGGCGCTTTTCATTCAGGCCGGCGCATTCAGCGACCCTAATAACGCCGATCGGCTGGTGGGAAAACTGCGCGGCGGCGGCTACGGCAAGATATTCGTGCGCGACAATGAAATCGCGGGCCGCAGGATGTATCGAGTGCGCATCGGTCCTGTGCCGAACGTCGCTGAATTCGATCGCATCGTCGCAGCGTTGGAGCGCGTCGGCGTCCATGATGCTCATCTGGCGCTCGATTGATCGTCTATTGCCGCGCGGCGAACCCAAGTACACTAACCGGCTTTTCACCAATCGGCTTTTATTAGGGTATGCGTCAACAATGTATCGTCACCTGATTGCGAGTCTCTCCTTCGCGACCCTCATCGCCGCGGCCTGCTGGGCAGCAGCTCCTCCGGCAACCCCGGCCGCCGCTCCCGCAGCGCCGCCGGCCATGCCCATTCCGAGTGCGCCGCAAGTCGACGCGCGCTCGTACATTTTGGTCGACTATAAAACCGACAAAATACTGGCCGCCAAAGATGCTGCCGCCCGCATGGAGCCGGCCAGCCTCACGAAACTGATGACGGCCTACATCGTTTTCCAGGAGCTGGCGGGCGGCAAGCTGAAGCTCGAGGACATGGTCACCGTCAGTGAACATGCGTGGCGATCTGAAGGGTCGCGCACCTTCATCGAGCTGGGCAAGCCCGTGACGGTTCAGGATCTCATCCTCGGGATGATCGTGCAGTCCGGCAACGATGCCACCATCGCGCTCGCCGAGCGTATCGCCGGGACCGAAGACACGTTTGCGCAGCTGATGAATTCCAATGCCAAGCGTTTGAACATGGTCGGCACGCATTTCGAGAACAGCTCGGGCCTGCCCTCGCCGCAGCACTACACCACCGCGCGCGACATGTCGCTGCTCGCGAACGCGATGATTCGCGACTTTCCCCAGTACTATAAATACTATTCGATACGCGAGTTCGAGCATAACGGCATCAAGCAGCAAAATCGCAATGGCCTGCTCGAGAAGGATCCCAGCGTCGATGGATTGAAAACCGGCCACACCGATTCCGCCGGCTTCTGTCTGGTCACCTCGGCGCATCGCGAGGGCATGCGCCTGGTGTCGGTGGTTCTCGGGTCCACCAGCATGAAGGCGCGCGAGAATGCCAGTGCCGCTCTGTTGAGCTACGGCTTCACCTTTTACGACACCAAACTGGCGGTCAAGGGCGGCATTGCTCTCGCCACGACGCGCGTCTGGAAGGCGGCGCAATCGCCTGACGAGGTCGGCATCAAGGATGATCTGTACGTGACGCTGGCGCGCGGCCAGGCCGACGTGAGGACCGCGGTCGACCTGCGGCCCAAGCTCATTGCGCCACTGGGTCTCGACGCCGATGTCGGCACGCTGCGCGTGTTCAGCGGCACGACGCCCCTGGCCACTCTGCCTCTGCATCCCTTGAAGCCCGTGGCGGCCGGCGGCTGGTGGCGGCGCCTCATAGACACAATTCGCCTGTGGTTTGCGTGAGCGGCCCGCTGCCCGTCTGTTACCTGAACGGCAACTACCTGCCGCTCAAGGACGCGACAGTGTCACCTTTCGATCGCGCCTTTCTGTTCGGCGATGCCGTTTACGAAGTCGTGCCGATCTACGCCTCGCGCCTGTTCCGGCTGCGCCAGCATTTGGACCGCCTGAACCGCAGCCTTGCCGGAATCCGCATGCCGCCGCCGATGGCGCATGGCGACTGGGCACATGTCTGCCAGGAATTGATCTCACGAAATACCGCCTATGACGGGTATCTGTACCTCCAAGTGACCCGCGGCGCCGAATTCGGCCGCAATCATGCCTGGCCCGAGGGACTGAAACCGACCCTGTTCGCGTACTGCACCGAACTGGATCCGCTGCCCGATGAGCTCCTCGAGAATGGCGTGGCCGCTGTGACCACGAGCGAGATCCGCTGGGCGCGGCGCGACATCAAGGCCACCTCGTTGTTGGGAAATATTTTGCTGAAGAAACTGGCGGCGGACGCCGGCGCGTTCGAGACCATCATGCTGGAAAACGGCGGGCTCACCGAGGGCTCCTCGACCACGGTGCACGTCGTCAAGAATGGCGTCATTCACACGCCGCCGAACAGCCATCACATTCTTCCCGGTACCACGCGCGATGTGGTGACGGAACTGGCCGATCTCTTGTCCATCCGCAACACCAGCGCGCCGATTGCGGAATCGGCGCTGCGCAGTGCCGATGAAATATGGCTGGCGTTCTCGACCCGCGGCGTGTTGCCGGTGACGAAACTCGATGGTGCTGCGGTGGGCACCGGCATGCCGGGTCCGTTGTTCAAGCGCATGAGCCTCGCATTTGCCAACTACATCCTTCAACTGAAGGACAAACCGGCGCTATGAGCGGCAGCGCAGCGCAGGAATTTCCCAGCGAGTTTCCCGTCAAGGTGATGGGCCGCCAGGGCAGCGATCTGCGCGTCCTCACCCAAGCCATCATCGAACGCCACTCCGGACCCGTCGTGGATTCCAGCGTGAAGACCCGCACCAGCGCGGATGGGAACTTTTTGGCGCTCACCTACATGGTGCACGCGACCAGCCGCAAGCAACTCGATGATATTTATCGCGAGTTGACGGCCTGCAAATCCGTATTGATGGCACTGTAGCCGCGCGCGACGGCAGTCGGCTCAATTCCCAACTGCCGCAGCAAGTGCGGCGTGAGGTCTCGCGCCACCGTCTGCACGTCGGCATCGATGCCATGATCGGCGAGGCGCGTAACCCGCAAATCCCGATAGCCGCACACATTGATGCGTTCGAAGGGCTGCGGGTCCAGCGACACATTGAGGGCCATGCCGTGATAGCACGCGCCGCGGCGAATGCGCAGGCCGATGCTGGCGAGTTTTGCGCCGTTGATATAGACCCCGGGCGCCTGGCGCGATCCTGAAGCGCTCAATCCCAGCTCGGCCGCGTAGGAAATGACGGCATTCTCGAGCGCGACCACCAAATCGCGAACGCCCAACTTCAGGCGCCGTAGGTTGAGCAACGGATAAATCATCAGTTGACCGGGGCCGTGATACGTCACCTGACCGCCGCGATCGATCTGCACCACGGGAATGTCGCCGGGCGCCAGCAGATGTTCGCGGCCGGCATTCAAGCCCAAGGTAAACACGGGCGGATGCTCGAGGAACCAAATCTCGTCGGCGGTTTCATCCTGCCGCTCGTCGGTAAATTTTTGCATCGCGCGCCAGGTCGGCTCGTACGGCGCCAACCCGAGGTGACGAATCTGAGGTTCATGCCTCATATCGTTGTGCTCATGGCGCTGTGCTAGTGGCGCTGTGCTCACGAGGCTTCAGTTCCCGGCCGCGCCGGCGGCAAGCTTCGCGTTATCCAGTCCCGCATTGTTGCGTGCCAGTGCTTGTTCTGCGCGATAGCTCGATCGCACCAAGGGGCCCGACACGCATTCCAGAAAGCCCAATTCCAGCGCCCACACCCGATACCGGTCGAATTCCTGCGGCGTGACGAATCGCTCCACATTCAAATGATTCGGCGTCGGGCGCAGATACTGCCCCAGGGTCAACACATCGACCTCTGCCGCGCGCAGGTCCACCAGGGTCTCGCGAATTTCCGCATCCGTCTCACCCAGTCCGAGCATCAAGCTGGTCTTGGTGAGCACTTGCGGTTTATAGGCCTTGGCCGCCTTCAGCACGCCGATGGTCTGCTCGTACCCGGCCCGCGGGTCGCGTACCGGATGCGTCAGGCGCCTCACAGTCTCGACGTTCTGCGCAAACACATCCAATCCGGAATCGAGCACGGTACGTACATCACTCATGACGCCCTGAAAATCCGGCGTCAGCGCTTCGACCGCGGTACCGGGATTGCGGCGCTTGATGGCGCGGATGGCGGCGGCGTAGTGCGCGGCGCCGCCATCGCTCAAGTCATCGCGGTTCACCGAGGTGAGCACCACATACTTGAGCCGCATCAGCTCGACCGACTTGGCCACGTTCTCGGGTTCTTCCGCATCCAGCCAGCCGCGCGGGTTGCCGGTATCCACCGCGCAGAACCGGCACGCGCGCGTGCACACGGCGCCCATGAGCATTATGGTGGCGGTCCCCGCGTTCCAGCATTCACCGATGTTCGGACACTTCGCCTCTTCGCACACCGTGCTCAAGCGATGCTCGCGGACTATCTGCTTGACGGCACCAAAGGCCGCGCCCGTGGCCAATGGCGCCCGCAGCCATGCCGGCTTGCGCTGGGTCGCAGCGGGAGCCTGGCTCGGAACCTGCGTCTGTTTGACGCCGTCCTTGATGGCCGTAAAGCCTTGCGCCGTCGTGTATTTTTCGCCGCTGCGCGCCGGCCGCTGCTGCGGCGTGATGGGGATGCCTTTGAACTCGGTCATGACCCGCATTGTACTCCAGGCGGTGTCCGAGGCCGAGGGGGTCGATTATGAGGAAGCCGTTGCGCCCTACCTACCTGTTGGTAGGGTGTAAGCTCGCGCTTCGCCCAAGACCCTTGCCGGTCCTTGAGGCCACGCTTGCTGTCCGCGCGGGCGTCCGCTTACGTGAAGCGCTCTGATCCTTAAGGCGCGGACGACTGGCCGTTCAGCGCGGCAAGCCTCTCGGGCGTGCCGACGTCTTCCCATCGTCCCTCATACAGCTGCGCGGAACAGCGCCCCGCCGCCATGGAACGCCGCCACAGGGGCATGATGGGGAACACGCCGTCCTGGCAGCCGGCGAAGAAGGCGCTGCGATAAACGGCAATGCTGCCGAAAGTAAATAACTCGGCGGCGCCGGCCCGAGCCTCGCCACGCTCCAGGCCGAAGTCGCCTTTCATATAGCTGGGGTTTGGGACCAGCACGAGGTGCGAATCGTATTTAGCGTCGATCGCCAGCTTCTCGAATGGAAAATCCGTGTAGATATCGCCGTTGACCGCCGCGAACGGCCCGGGAGACAGGTGCGGCAGCGCGCGAAAGATGCCGCCGCCGGAATCCAGCGCACGCGGCGCTTCCTCGCTGTAGGTGATGGCGGCGCCAAAGCGTGCGCCGTCCCCCAAGTAATCGCGGATCTGACCGCCCAGCCACGCCAGATTGATGACAATGCGCTCTATGCCGGCGCGAACCAGGCCCTGTACGTGCCGTTCAATCAAGGGTTGTCCGTGCACACGCAGCAGCGGCTTCGGCGTCGTGTCAGTCAACGGCCGCATGCGCTCCCCGCGCCCCGCCGCAAGAATCATTGCCGCCCGCGGGCGCTCGCTCGCCATGCTCACGCCAATGCGCGCTGCTGCGCGTTCTTGAACAGCGGGTCGATGCGCTCGGCGATGAAGGCGGCGAACGGCGCGGTCTCTGCATAGCTCGACGCCGTGTCCCGCGCATAGTCGAGCACGCGCGGCAGGTCTTTGAGATATTGCGACTTGCCGTCCCGATAGAACAGGCGCGCAAATATTCCCAACACCTTGATATGCCGCTGCAAGCCGACCAGATCGAACCAGCGCATGAATTCATCGGCACCCGCAGGCAGCGCAAATCCGGCTTCGAGCAGATTCTCGCGGTACTGCAGAACCCATGCACGCACACGCGACGGCGGCCATGCGATGTAGCAGTCCTTGAGCAGCGAGGCCAAATCATAGGTCACGGGACCCCACACGGCATCTTGGAAATCCAAGATGCCGGGATTGTCCTGCGCCGTGACCAAGAGATTGCGCGAATGATAATCGCGATGCACGAAGGTGGCGGGCTGCGACGCCGCGGCCCGAACCAAATTCTCGAACGACGCATCCAGCATGGCCCGCTCTTGGGCGTCGATGGTCATCTTAAGGTGACGGCGCAGGAACCATTCCGGCATCAGTTCCATTTCGCGCATGAGCAGGGCGCGATCGTATCGCGGCAGATCGCCGGACATGGCCGCGTCGGCTGTTTGCATGGTGCGCAACGCCGCCAGCGCGTCCGCGTACAGCCGGTCCGCGGCATCCGCCGCGGACAGCTCATCGAGGTATTGGCGCGAGCCCAAGTCCGACAACAACAAAAACCCGCGGTCCATGTCCCGCGCCAGGACGATGGGTACGTTGAGGTTCATGCCGCCCAACATTCTGGCCACCTTGAGGAAGGGAGCCGAATCCTCCTTATCGGGCGGCGCATCCATCACAATGTAGCTGTCCGTGCCCCGAGTCACGCGAAAATATCGGCGAAAGCTCGCATCGACGGAGGCCGGCGCGATGCCGCTGCCGGCCAAGCCCAAGTCCTCTTGCACCCACTGCGACAATTGCGCGAGGCGGGAATCGCTTGCATCCGATACAACCATGCTTGACCATTCGTAAACCGCAAATGCGGCGATTTAAGTATACCGACTAAGGCGACGCATTTTGCCCATGGCTTCTCACGTTCGGGCCGCATTTATTTTCTTCTGCCTGGCGAGCTCCCTCGCGCGCGCCGCGGATCTTTGCCCCGCCCCGCCCAAATATACCTTCGTTCGCCCCGCCGACATCCCGCCCGACGATCATCGCATCCACGTGGACAGCGACGATGCCTTGCTGGGCGAGGACGGCAGCGCGGTGCTCAACGGCCGGGTGACGGTTCGCCAGGACCAGCGCAGCGTCGCTGCCGATTCGGTCACCTACGATTACGACACCGACAAATTGACCGTCAAGGGCAAGGTGGATTTCCTCGATCCGAAAGTGCGGGTGCGCGGCGACAGCGGCAGTTACGAGACGGACGGCGGCGCGAATTTCAACGAGGCCTTTTTCCAGCTCATGGACCGCAATGGCCGCGGATTTGCCAGGGACATCGACCTGCGTCCGGACGGCAAAGTGGATCTGGACCATGTCCGCTACACCACCTGCCCGGTCGGCAACGAGGATTGGAGTTTGAGCGCATCGAAGATCAATCTCGATACCAAGCTGCAGGAAGGCGTTGCGCGCCATGTGACCATGCGCTTCAAGGACGTGCCGATTTTTTACACGCCCTATATATCCTTTCCCTTGGGCGATGAGCGCAAGAGCGGCGTGCTGTTTCCCAGCTTTGGCCACTCCGGCAGCAACGGCTTCGACGCGCAGGTGCCGTACTATTTCAACCTCGCACCGAACTATGACCTGACTGTCACGCCGGGGATATTGACGTCGCGCGGCGTGCAATTGGCCGAGGATTTCCGCTATCTGACCTCGAATTCCCACGGTCAATTGGACGCCACGTTCCTGCCCAACGACAAGCAGCAGCACGACAATCGCAGCTACCTGCGATACACGGATGTCACGGACATCCAGCACGGGCTGCGGTTCGATGCCGATATCGCCAGCGTCAGCGACACCAATTACTTTCAAAGTTTCGCCGTGGGGACGGAGCAAACCAGCGTGACCTTTCTCGAACGCCGCATGGATGTGTTGTATTACGATGACGTCTGGCGGATCCGCGGACAGCTGCAGAACTTCCAGACCATCGACGTGACCGTGATCGATGCGGACCGCCCCTACTCGCGGGTACCGCGAATACAGGCGAGCGGGCTGTATCCCATCGAGAACAGCAATTTCGAACTGGTGTTCGACAGCGAGGCCGTGAATTTCCTGCGTGGGGTCGGCCCCACCGGCGTGCGCTTGAATCTCTCACCCGAAATACGCTGGTCGAACCGCGCGCCGGGTTATTTCTTCGAGCCCGCCGTCGGCTACGACTTCACGCAGTACGATTTGCAGGACGCGGGTCCCGGCCGGCCCGGCACGCCCTCGCGAGCCCTGCCTTATGCACGCGTGGACACAGGACTGATATTCGAGCGCGAAGCGGGCGCCCAGGGTCAGCGTACTCAAACCCTGGAGCCGCGCCTGGTATACAGCTACGTCCCGTATCGCAATCAAGATGAGTTGCCGATATTCGACAGCGGCCTGCCCGATCTGAATTTGACCGAGCTGTTTCGCACCAACCGCTACGTGGGATCGGATCGCATCGGCGATGCCAATCAAGTGGCGCTGGCGGTAACCACACGGCTCTTCGATACCGTGTCCGGAACCCAGTATTTGTCGGCGACCGTTGGTCAAATTCGCTATTTTTCAATTCCGCGGGTCGGCCTGCCCCTGAATGTCCTGTCGCTTCCGGCAGCGATTCGCGACCAGTACGGGCAGCCCTTGGGAACCATACCCTTGGTGAATCCCTTGGCCGTACCGGGAGCCCTGACCGCCCCCGGCGGACAATCATACGTGCCCTTCCCCGGGCAATATCTGCCCGGCCAATATCTGCTCGGCCAATATCTTGCCGGTCAATACCCTTTGAGCGCGCAGACCCGCGCTCTGGCCCTGGGACAGAACCCGGCTTTCCCCGCCTCGGACATCGTCGCGGAGGTCGCCCTGACGGGCTACAAGCACCTGGGGGTCAATCTCGACTATCAATGGAATCCCTACACTTCGCAGACCGAGAAATCGGAGATTTCGGTGCAATACCGACCCGATCCCACCCGGGTGGTCAATCTTGGCTATCGCTTCCAGGAAGGCATTCTCAAGCAGTGGGACGGCTCCTTCGCATGGCCGATTGCCGCGCATTGGAACACGGTGGGCCGCTGGGTATATTCCCTGCAAGATCGGCAAACGATCGAGCAGGTGGCCGGTTTTGAGTACAAAAGCTGCTGTTACAAGTTCCAGTTGGTGCAGCGCCGCTACTTGAGCATCCGTCCAGGCACCACGACCTCCGGGGGCACACTGGACACGTCGATTGCATTACAATTGGAACTGACGGGCTTAAGTTCGGTCGGAAAGCGTGAGGATTCCTTCCTCGAACAGTCTATCCGCGGTTACTCCACCCGCGACCCGAACACCCAATAAACAGGTATGGACTTAGGATTTTGACCCATGCGTAAAGTTGTCCAACTCTGTGCGATCCTCGTCGCGCAGCTGCTGCTGCTGTCCCCCGCCCATGCGCAGACCCGCGACATCGGTGTTCACGGCGAAATGCTCGACCGCATTGCCGCCATCGTCAATGACGGGCTGGTCTTGAAGAGCGAGCTCGATGTTCAGATGTCTTCGGTGCAGAAGCGCCTGCAGGAGCAGCGGGTCGAGCTGCCCTCGCAAAGCGTGCTGCAGCAGCAGGTGCTCGATCGTTTGGTGTTGCAGGAAATCCAATTGCAGCGCGCGAAGCACGTCGGCCTCACGGTGACCGATGAACAACTGAACGGTGCCCTGCAGGAGATTGCAGCGCGAAACAAGATCCCGTTCGATCAGTTGCCGACGGCACTCGCCGCGCAAGGCGTCGACTACAAGCAATATCGCGAATCGATGCGCAAAGAGCTGACCTTGAGCACCCTGCGGCAACGCGACGTCATTGGCCACATCAATGTCTCCCCGCATGAGCTCGAACAGTATCTCGCGCGCCAGCAAAACGCCGCGGCAAACGATGAATTCAACGTCTCGCACATCCTGCTGTCGCTGCCGGCCGCCGCCACTCCGCAACAGCTCGAGGAAATCTCGCACAAGGCGCAGGATGTCGCCGCGCGCGCCGGCAAGGGCGAGGACTTCGGCCAGCTGGCCATCGTCAATTCGAACAGCCAGACAGCCTTGGACGGCGGTCAGCTGGGCTGGCGCAAGGGCACGCAGTTGCCGCAGTTCATCCTGGATCTGGTCGTCAAAATGAAACCCGGCGACGTCAGCGAACCGGTTCGCACGCCAAGCGGCTACCACATCGTAAAATTGAATGAACGCCGCAGCGGCGAAGCACCGGTCATCATCAATCAGATCCATGTAAGGCACGTCCTGATGAAGCCGAACGAACTGGACGATGACGAGACCGTGCGCCAGAAGTTGGCCAAGCTTCGAGATCGGATCGAGAAAGGCGAAAGCTTCGCCGGCATCGCCTCGACCGCCTCGGAGGACCCCGGCTCGGCGCCGGATGGCGGCGACCTGGGATGGAGCGGGCCCGGTACCTTCGTGCCTGAATTCGACAAGGCGATTGCCGATTTGAAAGTCAACGAGATCAGCGAGCCTTTCAAAACACGCTATGGTTGGCACATCGTGCAGATGCTGGGCACGCGCACTTACGACAGCACCGACGACGTGCGGCGCCAGAAGGCATTTGCCGCGATCCGCGAGAGCAAAGCGGACGAAGAAACCGAGCTGTGGCTGCGTCGACTGCGCGACGACGCTTTCGTCGAAACCAAGATGTAGTGTACATACCTCGCATCGTCATCACGTCGGGGGAACCCGCCGGAGTGGGACCGGATGCCTGCGTCACTTTGGCGCAGACGGCTTGGGAAGCCGACCTGGTGGTTGCCGCCGACGCCGACCTGCTGGCCGTTACGGCGGCGGCGTTGGAATTGCCACTGAGCGTTGAACGCTACGAGCCCAGCCGGGCTTCGATGCCGCATCGCCCCGGAGTTCTTCAGGTCCTGCACATCCCGACGCGCTGCGAGGTTCTGGCGGGCAAGCCGGACGTGCGCAACGCCGCTTATGTGATTGAAATGCTGGATCGCGCGTGCGATGGCTGTACGAATGGCGAGTTTGCCGCCATGGTGACCGCACCGGTGCAAAAGAGCACGCTCATGGATGCCGGCTACCCCTTCAGCGGCCATACCGAATATCTGGCGGAAAGAACCCGCGCGGCGCTGCCCGTGATGCTGTTGCTCAACGATCAATTGCGGGTGGCCCTGGTGACCACCCACCTGGCGCTCGCCGATGTGCCGCGCGCGATCACCAAGGAGCGGCTGCGTTCCACCTTGCGCATCGTGAACATGGACTTGGAGCGGCATTTTTCCCTGGCGCCGAGAATTGCCGTGCTGGGCTTGAACCCGCACGCCGGCGAGGCCGGACACTTGGGCCGGGAGGAATTGGACATAATCGAGCCCGTGATTCGGGAACTCCGGGAAGAGGGGATCAACTTGCTGGGGCCCATTCCGGCCGACACCGCGTTCACGAAAGGCTTTCTCAAGACCGTCGATGTGATCGTGGCGATGTATCACGATCAAGGACTGCCCGTCATCAAACATGTTGGATTCGGCAATGCCGTGAACATGACGTTGGGCCTGCCGATTTTGCGCACCAGTGTCGATCACGGCACCGCCTTGAGTCTTGCGCGCTCCGGAAAGGCCGACACCGGCAGCTTGAGCGCTGCTTTGGCCCTTGCCGTGGAACTGGCAAGCGCCAGGGAGCCTGTCTGAGCATTCCGGTTCGCAAACGCTTTGGTCAGCACTTCTTGCATGATCCGAAGGTCATCCGACGCATCATCGACGGCGTGTCGCCGGCCGTCGGCGAGCGCATCGTGGAAATCGGCCCGGGACGCGGCGCCCTGACCTGGGATCTGTTGCGCCGCGCGCAAGCACTGGACGTCATCGAGATCGATCGCGATCTGGCCCGGTCGCTCCAAGAAGATCCGCGCGCCACCAGCGCCCTGAACGTGCATGTTGAGAATGCGCTCGACACCGACTTCGTGCGCTTGCGTGCGCAGGGTGCGCCGCTGCGCATCGTCGGCAACCTGCCGTACAACATCTCGACGCCGCTGCTGTTCAGGCTGTTGTCCCAACGGTCCGCCATCGCGGACATGCACTTCATGCTGCAAAAGGAAGTCGTCGATCGCATGACCGCGCAGCCGTCGAACAAGACCTATGGCCGATTGACGGTCATGCTGGCGGCGGTCGCCGAGGTCGAACGCCTGTTCGACGTCGGGCCGGGCGCGTTTCAGCCGCGGCCCAAGGTCTGGTCGGCCATCGTGCGGTTGCGCCCGACGCTCGAGCCGCGATTCGAGATGGGCGATGACGGCGTGCTACGAACCCTGGTTACGGCCGCGTTTTCACATCGGCGCAAAATCTTGAGCAATGGCCTCAAGGGACTGCTCACGCCGGAGGAGATTGAATCCTGCGGCATCGACTCGCAGCTGCGGCCGGAGGCGCTCACGCCGCCGCAATTCGGCCTGCTCGCAGCGCTCCGCTCTCAGCTATACTCAAAGGCGGATGGCCGGTTATAAGAAAATCTTGGTATTGTTGGATCTGTCGGACGCCAGCGAACAAATCGCCGTCGCCGCACGCGATATGGCCGCGCACTCGAATGCTGCGATGGTTATCCTGCATGTCGTCGACTTCTTGCCGACCGAGCCCATGGGTGAGACGCTGATGCCGACGATACAAATTGAACAAGACTTGGTGCAACGCGCGCGCGCCAAGCTCAGCGAATTGTGCGCGCGCATTACGCTGCCGCGCGCCACGACGAGAGTGGAAGCCGGCAACAAAAAAACCGAGATCCTTCGTGTTGCCAGGGACGAGGCTGTCGATTTGATCATCCTCGGCAGCCGCGTGCGTCACGGTCTCGGCATCTTGGTCAACTTTACCGAGGACACCGTCCTGCATGCAGCGCACTGCGATGTGCTCGCGGTAAGGTTGACGTAAGGCATGCAAGACATGGCCCCCGATCCTGTCAATCCCAGAATACGGGTTGAAGTCGAGACGTCGTATATCGAGGAACAATCCGATCCGCGCGACAAGCGCTTCGTATTCTCCTGTACCATTACGATTCGCAATGAGGGCCAGGTGCCGGCGCGCCTGCTCACCCGCCATTGGATCATCACGGACGCCAACGGCAACGTGAAAGAGACGCGCGGCGATGGTGTGGTCGGTGAGCAGCCGTATTTGAAGCCGGGCCAGGGATTTCGCTACTCCACCGGCGCAGTCATTGAAACTCCCGTCGGCACGATGCAGGGCAGCTATCAAATGGTGGCCGATGATGGCCAGCAGTTCGATGCGCCCATCGCGCCGTTCAGGCTGGCGATGCCCGGGGTGCTGCATTAGGAGCCGGCCGGCGCCTAATATCATGGGTGCCTGATGGCGCTCTATGCGATCGGCGACGTGCAAGGCTGTGACACGGAACTCGGCGCGCTGCTGGGGGCCTTGAAATTCTCAGCCGATCGCGATTCTCTCTGGTTCGTCGGCGACTTGGTCAACCGCGGACCCGATTCGCTGAAGGTACTGCGCAGAATTCGCGCTTTGGGCGATGCAGCCACGGTGATTCTCGGGAATCACGATCTGCATCTCTTGGCCGTGGCGTATGGCGGCGCGCGTTTGCGCGACGACGACACCTTGGGCGCCGTGCTGGCAGCCCCAGATCGCGCCGTACTTCTCGACTGGCTCGGCAGCCGGCCCCTGATGCACGAGGATCCGCACTTGAACGTTTGCATGGTGCATGCCGGATTGGTGCCGCAATGGGATATTGCATTGGCGAGAGAGTGTGCGCACGAACTGGAAAGGGCTTTGAGGCGCGACCCCACCAGGCTGTTCGATCGCCTGTACGGTGATGAGCCGGATCATTGGGACGATGCCCTGGAAGGTGAAGCGCGGCTGCGCTTCATCGCGAACTGTCTCACGCGGCTGCGCTATCTGGATGCGGAAGGCCGCTTGGCGCTGCGCGCCAAGGGATCGCCGAAGAAAGCGCAGAGCAAGTCGCTCGTTCCTTGGTTCGAGGCACGCGAGGCCCGCTGGCGCGGATCGCGCATCGTCTTCGGCCACTGGTCGACTCTGGGTTTCTTCAGCAACGCCGACGTCACCGGATTGGACACGGGATGTGTGTGGGGAGATTGCCTGACCGCTTTGCGGCTGGACGTGCCGGATGCCAAACCCGTGCAGGTACCGTGCGCTTCGCCTAAGGACTCCTAGCCGCTCACGGACTACTGGCTGCTCACGGACTACTGGCTGCTCACGGACTCGAAGCCTTCTTCGGGCTCGCAGCCGCCCTCAAGATCTCGCCGCTCACAAAAAAGCGGCTGCCGCTCGCCTGATACGGCACGCAGGCGATGTCCTGCTTCACATCTTTCGTGGTGAATTTGGGCAGGATCTGGCGCGCAAACTCCTCGACCAACTCGCAGTCACCCACCCCATAGTCTCGAAAGGCGTCGCTCGTGAGCGTGAAGGACTCATAGCGCGCCTGCACAGCCGACAAGTCGCCGGCGTGCAACGGCTGGGCTGCCGCATCCGGCAACGCGGGCGATGAGAAAACGATGTTGAGCCGCGGACCCAGGTAACCCTGGCCCAAGGGCGCGTCCTCGTTGCAGCCCAACAGCGACACCTTCAGGTCGCGGCGCGCCCCCAAGTCCAAGAGCAGCGAGCGCATTTTCTCACGCAGGCCTTCACAGGAATAACGCGCCGTGCGGCCCATATAAGAAAAATCCAAGCGCTGCTCCTTCCAAACCGCCGGCACGGGGTTGCCCGCTCCCTCGCCGGCCGCCCACAGCGGCAAGGAGAACATCAATCCGACACCGGCAAGCATCCAGAAAGCGCGCATAACCCCTCCGGCTTGGTTTGACGTGCCAAACCCAACGAAGTTTCATCGCCGGTATAATGTCGCCATGTCAGCCGCCCCGCCTTTCAATCTGCGCCGATGGATCGATCAGAACCGCGACTTGCTCAAGCCGCCCGTGGGAAACAAGTTGCTGTTTGAGGACAGCGCTTTCATCATCATGGCGGTCGGCGGACCCAATTCACGCAAGGATTTCCACCACGATCCCAGTGAAGAATTTTTCTTTCAGATCGAGGGGGACATGGTGCTGAAGACCGTGCAGGACGGCCGCGTGACGGATGTGCCCATCCGCGAGGGTGAGATGTATCTGTTGCCGGCGGATGTGCCGCACTCGCCGCGGCGACCTGCGGGCAGCGTCGGCATTGTGGTGGAACGGCGCCGCGCCGCGGACGAACTGGATGGATTTTCTTGGTATTGCGAGAACTGCGGGCATCGTCTTTTTCTCGAACGGGTGGCGGTGCGCGATATCGAGACTCAACTGCCGGAGATCTTCTCCCGCTTCTATTCCAGCCTCCGGCATCGCACCTGCAGCGTTTGCGGGACTGTCATGCAGGCCCCCGCCTGACCGGGCGAGATCTTAAGCCGGCGGCCGCATCGGCTCATGACGCGGCGGACCCCCTCGCAGGCTTCGCCGAGGAGTTCCACCACCCCTGCGATGCCGCGGGCCGAAAGCTTCTGTACTTTGGCGGCCACTCCCTAGGGCTGCAGCCCAAGTCGGCGGCGGCAATGCTGGAGCAGGAATTGGCGGACTGGCGGCGCTTGGGGGTGTTGGGACACCACGACGCGATGCGGCCGTGGATTCCGTATCACGAGCGTGCGGCACCGGCACTCGCCGAGCTCGCCGGCGCCCTGGAAAGCGAAGTCGTCGCCATGAATTCCTTGACCGTCAATCTGCACTTGATGATGGTTAGTTTTTTCCGCCCCCAGGCGCCGCGCAATAAAATATTGATCGAGAGTTCGGCGTTTCCCTCGGATCGGTACGCGGTCGTTTCCCAGCTCGAGTATCACGGCCTCGATGCCGCGCAAAATCTGATCGAGATGCAGCCGCGCGCCGGCGAACGAACCTTAAGGGCCGGGGATTTGATCGAGCGCATCGAGCGCGAGGGATCGCAACTGGCGCTGGTGTTGCTGCCCGGCGTTCAATACCTCACCGGGCAGTCGTTGGACCTGGAGCCTTTGATCGCCGCCGCGCGCCGCGTCGGCGCGGCCGTGGGGCTCGATCTCGCGCACGCCATCGGCAACACGCCCTTGAGTTTGCATGATTGGAATCCGGACTTCGCCGTGTGGTGCAGCTACAAGTATCTCAATGCCGGACCCGGCGCCGTCGGCGGCTGCTTCGTGCACGAGCGGCATGGCCGGAATTTCAAGCTTCCACGGTTTGCCGGCTGGTGGGGACACAACAAGGCCGACCGCTTTCTTTATGATCCAAACTTCGATCCCATCGAGGGCGCTCAGGGCTGGCAAATCAGCAATCCTCCCATCCTGTCCACGGCGCCGCTGCTGGCCTCGTTGGAGATTTTTCGGCGCGCCGGCATGCCCGCGTTGCGCAAGAAATCCATCGCACTGACGGGGTACCTGCAGCAGCTGATCGAGCAGCGCCTCTCGGGACTGGTGGAGATCATCACCCCCGCCGCCCCTGAACAGCGCGGCTGCCAACTGAGTTTGCGCATTGCACGCCCGCCGGCCGCGGCGAAGCGCTGCCAGGAACAGCTTACCGCGGCAGGCGTCATCGGCGATTGGCGGGAACCCGATGTGCTGCGGCTGGCGCCGATCCCGCTGTACAACTCGTTTGCGGATGTGTCTGCGGCAGTGGATATTTTGGCGCTGGCTTTGCGCGGATGAGATTTCCGTGATACGCATTGTCGGCGCAGGTCCAACGGGCTCGCTGCTCGCCATTCTCCTGCAGCGCCGCGGATTCGAGATAGCACTGTACGAATCGCGGGTCGATCCCCGGGACGCGCGCGCGGAGTCGGGCCGATCCATCAATCTGGCTCTGGCCGATCGAGGAATTCACGCACTCAAATTAGCGGGTGTCTTTGACGATCTGGTGCCGGCGCTCCTGCCCATGCGCGGTCGGCTCATTCACCATAAAAACAGGGACACCGCGTTCCAGCCCTACGGACAGCGGCCCAATGAGGTGATCTACTCGGTGTCGCGGCATTTCCTCAATCAGGCATTGATCGAGGTCGCCGCGAAACTTCCCGGGATACATTTGTATTTCCAGCATCGCTTCGAGTCGGCGGACTTCTCAAGTGAGACCGCGCAGATTCGCGACCTGCGGGATGATCGGCTCATCACGGTGCCGATGCAGCCCCTGCTGGCAACCGACGGCGCAGGTTCCTTGATGCGCCGCGAGCTGAGCGCGCATCGATTGATTCAGGCGAGCGAGACGGATCTCGAACACGGCTACAAGGAATTGTCGATTCCCGCGGGGACGGCCGGCCGCTTTCGGATGACGAACGACGCGCTGCACATTTGGCCGCGCGGCAATTTCATGCTGATCGCGCTGCCCAACGCTGATGGCAGCTTCACCGCGACGCTGTTTCTGCCGAAGCGCGGACCGATCAGTTTCGAGTCATTGAACGATGCAAAGACCATCGATCAATTTCTGTCGCGCCATTTTCCGGATGCGCGCGAGTTGATGCCGCACGCAATCGCGGAATTCAGCGCTCATCCCGTCGGGTTTTTGGGCACGGTCTCCGCGAGCCCCTGGCACGCGGGCGCGCAAGTCGCCCTGATCGGCGACGCGGCGCACGCCATTGTGCCGTTTCACGGTCAGGGCATGAATTGCTGCTTCGAAGACTGCATCGAATTCGACGCCTGCGTCGAGCAACGCCTGCCATGGGAAGAGGCGTTCGCGCAGTTTGGCGCTTCCCGCAAACCCAATACCGAGGCCATCGCCGCCATGGCGCTGGAAAATTATCTGGAAATGCGCGAAAGCGTCGCTGACCCTAAGTTTCAGCTGCGCCAAGCGCTGTCCTTGGAACTGGAACGGCGCTTTTCGCAGCGCTTCATTCCGCGCTATTCCATGGTGATGTTTCACCACGAAATTTCCTACCTGACGGCACAGCAGCGCGGAGCGACGCAGGCCGATATATTGTCCGATCTGACGCGAGGCGCGGCGGCGCTCTCGGACATCGACTTCGGGCGCGCGGAACTCGAGATCAAGGCGAAGCTGCCGCCGCTTTAGTCAGCCGCGGGCGCTGCAGGTTTGGCTCGCGCCACGTAAGTCGCGCACGACCGTCAACGCGACGGTTGCAACCCCTTTTAGATGCGTATACATTATGCGTATGCATCATATGGCGGCTGCGATCGATCTCCCCTGCGCCTGCACCACTTTGCGCAAGGCGACCCGCGCCGTCAGCCGGGTCTATGACGAAGCCTTGGCCGCCGCCGGGATGAACGTCACCCAATTCGCAATCCTGCGGGCGATCGGGAGGGCCGGGGACGGCGGTGCCCCGCTCAGTCGACTGGCCGAGAACCTGGTCATGGACAACACCTCCCTATATCGCGGACTTGGCCCGCTCATCCGCTCCCGATGGGTCGTCGTGACGCAAGCCGGCAAGGGACGAACGAAACTCGTCCGCCTAACCACCAAGGGGCAACGGGTGACGGACGCAGCGGCCGAGCCTTGGGAAGCCGCGCAGTCGAAGGTGGTGGAGGCGTTTGGTGTGAAACGCTGGGCTGCCTTGCACAAAAGTATCGCCGACCTCGCAGCTGTTGGCGTTCGGCTCGGCTAGTTGTTTGTTTTGGGTGTTCTATCCGAAACCCGGGTCACTTTATTGAAGAGCGCTTGGAGGTCTTGCCATGAGCCTCGATCCGACAGACTGGGCGGCGGTTCGCGTTCTCGGAAGACGGATGGTCGACGATATGCTCGACTACCAGGAGACGGTCCGCGAACGACCACCGTGGCGCCCCGTTCCCGCCGAGGTGAGGATGCGGCTGGACGAGCCCGTTCCGCTTGAGGGCACGGCGCTGGCGGAGGTCTATGAGTCGTTCCAGCGCGATGTGCTCCCCTACCCCACGGGCAACATTCACCCCCGTTTCTGGGGCTGGGTCATGGGCACCGGCACACCGGCTGGCATGCTGGCCGAGATGCTCGCCGCCGGCATGAACGCGCATGTGGCCGGCTTCGATCAGGCGGCCTCGTTAATCGAGAAGCAAGTCCTCAAGTGGCTGAAGTCCCTGATGGGTTTTCCCGAAGCGGCCAGCGGACTCCTGGTAAGCGGCGGCACCGCCGCGAACCTCAATGGCCTTTTGGTCGCGCGGGCGGCGAAGGCCGGCTGGGACATTCGCGAGGACGGTCTGCACGCTGGGCCGCCGCTGACGATCTACGGCAGCAGCGAAACGCACGGGTGGGCGTCGAAGGCTTGCGACACGATGGGCTTGGGACGCGCAGCGTTCCGCCAGGTTGCAGTGGACAACGATTATCGCCTCGATCTGACTGCGTGCCGCGCCATGATTCTGGCCGACCGGCGCGCCGGGTTGCGCCCGATCGCGATCATCGGCAATGCCGGCACGGTGAACACGGGAGCCGTCGACGATCTCCATGGGATTCGGGCAATGACGGACGAACTTGATCTCTGGTTCCACATCGACGGCGCGTTCGGCTCTCTGGCGGCGTGGTCGGACAACAGCCGCGACCTCGTCGCCGGTCAGGAGCTGGCGGACTCCATCGCCTTCGACCTGCACAAGTGGGGCTACATGCCCTATGAGGTCGCCGTCGTTTTGACAAGGGACGCCCATGCGCAGCTTGCGGCGTTCGGGACGGCGCATGCGGGCTCCGCCGCCTATTTGCTATCCTTAGAGCAGGGCGTCTCGGCAGACACTACCTATTTCGCAGACCGCGGCCTGCAGCTGACGCGCGGGTTTCGAGCCCTCAAGGTCTGGATGTCAATGAAGGAGCAGGGAGTCGCGCGCATCGGCGCCGCCATCCAGGCCAACATCGACCAGGCGCGCCATCTCGCAGGGCGCATTGAGGGGGAGCCGCGCCTCGAGCTGCTTGCCCCTGTCTCCCTCAACACGGTCTGCTTCCGTTACGTCGAGGAGACCATACCCGACGAGCGTCTCGACGCTTTGAACCAGGAGATTCTGACCGAACTCCAGCTACGTGGGATCGCCGTTCCGTCGCAGACGGTCCTCGGCGGCCGCTTCGCCATTCGGGTCTGCATTACCAATCACCGATCCGAGCTGAGCGACTTCGACGTGCTGGTCGAGGCCGTACTGGCGCTCGGCGAAGAAATCTTGGATAGATGGACAGGCCACGTTGCCGTGAGCGGCGCCCACGGGGACCGTCACCGGGCATCGCCAGCGGGCAGGACTTCGCGCTCGCACTCCAAAGCATCGCTTGAAGCTGAGGGTGAGTTATGAGTCAGCGGCGCGCCGAGGCCTCGCTCAGCGTTTAGGCAATTCACGCCCGGCGCCGCGATATGGGGCGCCGGCGCACGCATCGGCATAGCTTGGGGTTCTTTAGACGCGGTCCAGCGTCACAAAGCTGTAGGCGTAGGCATTCTTGGCGTCTGCCGCGTGATGCTCGCGGCTCGACTCGACCCATTGAGGTTGGCGCCAATCGGCAAAGAACGTGTCGCCGTCTTTGATTTCCGTGTGCACCAGCGTCAGGTGAATGCGCCGCGCGGACGGCAGGCTCAGTTGATAGATTTCCGCGCCGCCGATCACCATCAGGGGCAGCTCACCGCCGGCCGCGGTTTGCGCCTCCTTGATTGTTCGAGCGAGTTTGGCATCCGCAGGTGCGAAAGCGGAAGGCCCTACACCCGCTGAGCGGCTCAACACCCAGTTGGTACGGCCCGGCAATGCTTTGCCGATCGACTCATAGGTCTTGCGCCCCATGAGGATGTGATGCCCCAAGGTGAGCGCCTTGAAATGCCGCAAGTCCGCCGGCAAGTGCCACGGCAGCTGTTTGGCGCGGCCGATGACATCGTTTTCCGCAACTGCTACCACCAACTCCACCGCAGCGTCCGGCATCCGTTGTTCCCAAAAAAATGAAAACGGATTTATACGCTCGGCGCGGCGAACTCGCCAGCGGCCTCCCGCCGGCGGCTTTCCGCCGGCGGCTTTCCGCATCATGCCTCACGCGTCACGCCTCAGGCCTCAGGCCTCAGGCCTCTAGAGTTGCGCCGCCAGCGAAGGCGATGTGTCCGGCGGTGTGGCCGTCAAGGCAAGCACGGCGCCGCGCGTATCCGCGGAACACGTCGCGCGCGCCAGCGTCAAACCCGTCTTCGGGTCAAGAGCTTGCAGATAGAAGGTGAATTCATGGCTATTGTAGTAGTCGGCCAACGGGCCGGCGGACTCACTGTGATATTTCAACTTGAACGTCGGCGTGCCGGAACCCGACGCGAGACTCGTTGCGAATGCCCGCGCGCAGGCATTCAAGGCGGTATTTTCCGCGGATGCCTGGGAAACGGCGGGAAAGATTGCGGCGATGGAGGCGGCCGTCAACAGGAGCTTGCGAATGGTCATGATGGTATTCCTCGGTCGAAAATACCAACTCCCTGATGGCACGGTAGGACGCGCTGAACGCGGCTACAAACGAGAAATATTTTATTTAGGTGTGATTTTCCTCATGTGTCAGGCGACGCGGCACTCGCTCAAGATCCAGCGCGTCAGCTCCTGTAAATCCTCGCGCGCCCGATCCTCGGGCCGGTGCAGCAGGAAGTAGCTCTCATTGGTGGTCAATTCCGCATCGAACAGTTTCACCAGTCCGCCGGCACTGAAGCGATCGGCGCTCAAGCGCGACGGAACCAATGCGATGCCGACGCCTTGCTCGGCGGCCCGGACCACCGCCGACATGGTGTCGAGGCGGACCAATCGATTGGGCTTGATCGGCTCGATTCCCAATCCCGCCGCCCAGCGTTCCCACGCCTCGCGCCGCTCTTCATGCAGCAACAAGGTCTTGCCATTCAGATCGCCATAGGAATCGATGGGATTGTCGAGCAGAAACGCCGGGGAACACGCCGCGATGAAGTTCTGCGCGAACAACTCATGGACGACCAAGCCATCCCAGGGGCCTGCGCCCACGACGATGGACAGATCTGCTTCCGGGGGATGGGTTTTGGGAGCCGAGAATGTCGTTTCAATTCGGATATCGGTTTCTTCGCGAGCCTGCGAGAAGGACGCAAGCCGCGGCAGCAGCAGTTCGTTCGCAAAAAACGAAGGCACATTCAAGCGGATGATGGTGCGGCCGTAGCGAACCTGGAGCTGCTCGGTGACGGATTCCAGCTTGGAGAAAATATCGTTGATGTGTTCCAGGTAGTTCGCGCCGGCATCGGTCAGCGTCAGCGTGCGCACTCCCCGCTGGAATAGACTGACGCCCAGTTGCGCCTCCAGCGCCTTGATTTGATGGCTGATCGCCGACGGGGTGACGAACAACTCCTCGGCCGCGGCCTTGAAGCTTTGCAGCCTGGCCGCGACTTGAAACGTCTTTAAGAATTTGAGCGACGGCAACCGCATAGACAAGGCCTATCATACCTCATCCTTGCGCTGCAACATTCATGCCAGCCGCTCAAATGCCTGCAATTGCCGCGCATGAGCCGACTTGGAGTCATGGCGTGCCTTGTTCGCGAGCGCCCGCGAGGCCGGCCGCACGATGCTA
>Ga0210406_10001262_pt1 | contig 31746 bp, 24 predicted proteins | sample IncBWC30MmetaG_FD_155454 | JGI IMG/M metagenome (GOLD analysis project Ga0210406, IMG submission 155454) | Forest soil microbial communities from Barre Woods Harvard Forest LTER site, Petersham, Massachusetts, United States - Inc-BW-C-30-M | ecosystem: Environmental > Terrestrial > Soil >... | reverse complement strand
AGCACCAATTGGCTTTGAGAGGTCAGCCTCCGCTCGACGCCGACGCCTTGAAATCCGGCCTGGACCGTATCCACAGATAAATGCTTCCGGACCCTGGGAATAAGCCAGTCAGTCGCAGAAGCGCCATCTTAACGGCGCAGGAACCGGAAGAAGTATTTAGCATTAGCTTGTGGTGTTCCTCTTGGCCGCGACAGCGGAAAGAAAGACAAGGGGCTCTCGCAATGGGCGTAGAAGCAGTTCTCGGGATTACCTTAGGGGTTACGGCCGTCACCTTACTCGGCGCGTGTTACGCCGCTTGCCACAGCGTCGATTCCGAGCTCCGTGAAGAAAGTCGGTTATTCCGCATGCGCGAGCGGCGCGGGCTTTGGCTCGGAAAATGAGCAGATGATGCCGAAGTGAGATAGGTCGCTGTTTCACGCAGCAATGTGCTTGTCGGGTTGGCTGACCTGACCAAGGTCTTCGAGTTCACGCTCAGCCTCCGCTTTCGCAGTCTTGAGGATTGCGACAGCGTCAGTGATGTTCTTCTCAGTATGGCTCGCCATCACCTGCATGCGGATGCGGGCAGCGCCTTTCGGAACGGCTGGAAATTCCACGAGGTTGGCGATCAGTCCGAGCTCCGGCAGGCGCCTGCTGACGAGGCGAGCGAGACCTTCCGAACCCATTTTCACGCAAACGATCGCGGAGGGATCGCCATAGTAGTCGAGGCCCGCTTGCTCCAGTTCGCGACGGAGCGAAATGACGTTTGCGAGCAGCTCCAAACGCAACACGCGTCCCTCGACCGACTCGACCATCTCGAATGCCCTGAGGATTGTCGCGGCCTGCGCCGGCGACAGCGCATTGGAGAACGTTGCCGGGGCGCTGTAGAAGCGCAAATACTCCTTCACCGCGCGACTGTTGCAGGCAACGAATCCACCGTTTGACGCAAATGTCTTGGAAAAGCTGCCCATCACGACGTCGACCTCGCCGAGCATGTTCTGCATGCCGATGTGTCCCCGGCCGTCCTTGCCAAGACAACCGAGATCATGCGCGACATCGACGACAAGCGTGGCGTTGTATTCATGACAGAGCGCCTGCAGAGTTCTGAGATCCGGGGTGTCCGAATCCATCGAGAACAATCCCTCGGTGACCACCAGAATGCCGTTTTGCGCGTCCTTGGCCCTGATCTTGGCGAGGACGTTGCGGCAATACGCGTTGTCCAGGTGCCGGAACAAATGAACGTTGTTGGTGGCGGCATGCGCGCCTTCCTGAAGGCAGGAATGCGCCAGCATATCCATCACGACGTGATCCGCCGACCTGACCAGGCCCTTGACGACCCCGAAACCAGCGGCCCATCCGGTCGGATAAAGCACCACATGATCCATCTCGACGAATTCGGCAATCTTGCGCTCGAGGGCAACCGAGTGCGAGGTGTTGCCCACCAGCGCCGGTGAACCGGCACTGTGGACGCCGCACCGCTCGATCGTTTCGATGGCGGCGGCTTTGATGACTGGATGCGATGAAAGACTGAGATAATCCTGAGAGGCGAAATTGACGCCGCGCATCTTGTTGCCGTTATCGTCCTGCGCGGCGCAGACCGTCTTAGGCCCATCCTCGGTCGCGCGCGAGAAGGGCCACAGACCGTTTTGGCGGCGAGTGTCCTGCCAGCGAAAGAAGCCCTCGGTTCGACCCAGCAGATCAGCACCGCCGGGAACGCGGAAGTCTCTCATGCTGCCCGTCAGCGCATCCGCTGGCGCACGGGCAAAGGTCCTGTTTGACATCGTCACCCTCTGTGCGGCTTTTTTTCTCTTTGCCGGTGAGCGCACGATGCCGAAGCGAGATTAATAAGCGGTGGGGTTCCGCTCCACGCGAGTAGTGCGTCGCGCGGTTTCGGCGGTGATGTGATTCCTTAGTTCTCGGCCAATTAAGTCAATAATAGAATCGAGGGCTCTCGCTTAATGGTACCTTAGTCATAATTGGAATGGCGGCGGACATTGCTGTCTGCACGGCATGGCCATACCGATCGTGCTAAGTGGCTCGTGGCAGGTGGGAACCAGTTGCAGGTGCGAACGACAAGCTCAGCCGAGGTCGCCCGGTTGTCGCGAATATTGGCGTGAGAGCTGGCCAGTTGCCGCTATGCGACCGCGGTGCTTCGTTGCTCCGACGGAGGCAGCAGCGCGCGGATCTTGCCAAGTAATCGCTGCATATCGACGGGCTTAGTATCGAAATCGGAGCATCCGACCTCGACGCTCCGATCCCGATCGCTGGCGAGCGCATGAGCGGTCAGCGCAATGATTGGAATCGCCGATGTCGCCGGATTACCCTTGATCAACTGCGTCGCTTCCCAGCCGTCCATTTCACCCAACGCGACATCCATCAGGATCAAATCCGGGGCCTCGCTCGCCGCCATGGCAACGCCCGCGGCACCGTCATGGGCACAACAGACCGCGAAACCGTGTCGCTGAAGGCGTCGAGTCAGCATGTCCCGATTCGCTTCGTTATCCTCGACAAGCAGAATCCTATTCATGGGGCAGTTCCGCGGTGGTTTGAAGCGCAATGCCGGGAACGTCCGGTACAAGCGTTGCGGCGCCATGCAAGTCTGTCTTCCGCCGACCAGCCATCAATGGCATGCGGATGGTGAAGCGGCTTCCTTTTCCCAGCTCGCTTTCGACGAACACCTCGCCGCCCATCAGCTTGCACAGCTTCTGGCTCAGCGCCAAGCCGAGGCCTGTACCGCCATATTTGCTGGTGCTGGAGTCGTCGGCGACGGTGAATTTCTCAAAGAGGTTCTTGATCTGATCGGGCGCGATGCCGATGCCGGTGTCGATGACATCGACAATGAGCTGATCGCCCGTTTCACCGATCAGACGCCTGGCCGTGAGCTCGATCTTGCCATTTTGGGTGAACTTCGCCGCGTTGTCGAGCAACTGTCCGGTCATGCTCTTGAACTTGCTCGCGTCGCAGAGAGCGGTTCCGAGATCGGGAGCGATCGCACATCGAAAGTCGTTGGCGTTGGTCGCGGCGGCCGGTTTGACGCTCTCGGCGATTTCTTCGAGCAAACACGTCAGGTCTGTCTCCTCAAGGTCCAGCTCCATCCTTCCGGCTTCGATCTTCGAGAGGTCAAGGATCTCGTTGACGAGCTTGAGCAGATGCTGCCCGGCCATGTGGATCTTGGTGAGGTCCGCGATGCTTGCGCTGTCGCCGTCGATCTCCGCGTCCTCGAGCAGGATCTGGCTGTAGCCGATCACCGCGTTGAGCGGGGTGCGCAATTCGTGGCTCGTTTTGGCAAGGAATTCCGCCTTTGCGGCGCTGGCGCGTTCGGCCTCCTCGGTGGCGGTGCGCAGCGCGGCAGCGGTCGCCATATGTTGGCGCATCTCGCTTTCCAACTCACCCTGCGAAGCCTGAATCTGCGCATAGTAAAGCGCCATCATGGCGACGTACAGGGCGGCGGCCGTCGTGGAAACAAGCCCCAAGCCCTGCATCGCGGCAACCGGCAGGCTGCTGTTGACGTGGAAGCCAAGCAGATAGAAGAAGCTGAATATGGCTACGTTCACCGCGAACATTGTCATGACGATCAAGCGCAGCGTGCTTGACGAGCCGAGATAGAAGAATGCGAGCAACGGTATGACGAGGACCCAGGCCAGGGTCGGCGAGGTCACGCCGCCATAGAAGTAGCAACTCCAGAGAATGCAGAAGATCAGGTTCTCGATGGAAACCAGCGCAAGCGGATTGTATGGAGCGCCGGCTCGCAGCGCGAACGGAAACGCCCAAAATGCGACAATGGAAGCCGCCAGCACGGCGACGTCATATCCGGGCGCGGGATCGAGCAGGTAAATCGAGATCGGGACGACATTCCCGATGAACGGTCCGAGGATGTGGCTGACGAGAAAGACATGCGCGCGGTTTCTGGCGTCGCGATCGGCCGCAATATTGGGCGGAATAAAGTAGTTAACCAGACGATCGAGGGCTGCGATCGCCTTCGCAAGCTGTGCCTTCATGAGTTCGCCCCGCCTTCTGCAAGTGTTTTGATCTGCTCATCGGTGCGCCGAAAAACGGTTGGCGCGCGGGCGAAAGAACACAGATGCCCGCGGCTAACATTTTCAGGTTCCAATTAAAAGAGCGTTAATCGGCGAGCGTCCCCGCTAAACCGATTCTTAAAGCCGGCCCGCTAGCTTCCTGATGAAACGGAAGCCCGAGGAAGCGCGAAATGCTGTTCTGGAATCAGCTCGTCAAATTCATCGACTGGTTCATACCGGCCGAAGCCAAGCTCGAGCGCTCCGAGCGCGGCCTTGCGCAGAATTTCGTGTTCACGCACCTGTTCGGGCCCGCGCTCTCACAGTCGATCAGCGTCTTTCTGTATCTGAGCGATCCGCATCCCGGCTTTGCCTGCTGGACCGTCATCGTCAGCATTTGGCTATTCTGGGCGCTTCCGTTTGTCTACAAGAAGAGCGGCGACCTCCAGCTGTCGGCATTGATTTCCGTCGAGTTGCTCGCATGCACCTCGCTGTTCGGCGCCTATTTTTACGGCGGCGTCAGTTCGCCGTTCCTGCCATGGTTGCTGATCAGCCTCCTGCTCGGATTTTTCTATTTGTCGGAGCGGCCGATCCTTGTCGTCGGACTCTTCACATTCAATATTCTTGGTTTTGTTCTCGCTTATCTGCTGTGGGGCTTCCCCGATCGCCTTTCGCACGAACAGCTCTCGATGGTCGGTTGGATATCGATCCTCTCGGCGACCATCTACATGTCCTGGATGGCGATCTACTATGCCAATATGATCTCGATGAGGTCAGACCTCGAACGCGAAGCGGAACGGCATCGCGAGACAGCCGTTCGTCTGCGCCAGGCCAAAGACATGGCTGACGAGGCGAACCGCGCCAAGTCCATCTTTATCGCAAAGATGAGTCACGAACTTCGCACGCCTCTGAACGCAGTGATAGGATTCAGCGAGATCCTGCTCGACGAGGTCGAGGACGACGACAAGAACAGCGGCAAGAAAGCCGATCTCAAGCGGATCAATTCGGCCGGAAAACATCTTCTGTCCCTTGTGACCGATGTCCTGGACCTCTCCAAGATCGAGTCAAATCACATCGAGCTAAAAATCGAGGAATTTGATCTGAACGAGATGGTACGAGAGGTCGTGGCGACCGTTCAGCCGATGGTGGCCGAGAAGAAGAACAAGCTCATTGTCAAGTGCCCGCCAAACTTGGGGATCGTCTCGACAGATCAGACGAAGCTTCGACAGGCGGCGCTCAATTTGTTGAGCAACGCCGCAAAATTCACCCAGGAAGGGACCATCACGTTCAGCGTGCAACGCCGAAAGCGCCAGGCTGGAGATTGGATCGAAATCCAGGTCCAGGATACGGGCATCGGCATTGCCGAGTCTGAAATCGGGCGATTGTTCCAGAATTTCGGGCAAGCCAGTCGATCGACGTCGACCAAATATGGCGGCACGGGCCTTGGCTTGGCGCTGAGTCAGAAACTATGCGCGCTCATGGGCGGCGGCATCTCCGCAAACAGCGAAGTCGGGCAGGGATCGTGCTTCACGATACGCGTACTTGCCTGGATGGCGGAGAAGACAGCGAACGACGACGTTTCTTTCGATCCGGCTTCAGCATTTGCAAGTTCAGTTTCAGTTTAAAAAGTAATGGTAGCTTAGATGTCAATCTCCAGTGGCGGTCACTCGTTGCGCGCGACCTTATCGGCGGCTGACGCGAGCCGCAATCCAATCCGTGCCGAGGCGAATGCCAGGCCTCGGCTGCTTGTCGTCGATGATATCAGCGATAATCGCAGCATTCTCAAGCGCCGTTTCGAGAGCCGCGGTTTCGATGTCACCGAAGCCGAGTCCGGCTTCGCCGCGATCGAGCTGATCGAGAACGACGCCTTTGATCTCGTTCTGCTCGACGTCATGATGCCGGGGATCGACGGCATAGAGACTTTGAAGCGCATTCGTAGCCAGAGGTCGGCGTCCGCGCTGCCGGTGATCATGGTCACGGCGAAATCTGAAAGTGGGAACATCGTCGAGGCGCTCGAACAGGGCGCCAATGACTATGTCACCAAACCCGTGGATTTCGCTGTCGCGTTGGCGCGGGTGAATACGCAGATCAGCCGCAGACGTGCGGAGCAGCAGGTCGTATCGGCTAACGAGGAACTGCGCAAAGCCAATGAAGATCTGGAAGGCCGCGTTGAAGAGCGCACCAGACGCCTGATTGATGCGAATCAGAGGCTGAAAAAGGAGATCTCGGATCGCGAGGAATTGCAGGCAAGGTCGCAATACCTTGCCTATCATGACTCTATGACCGGTCTCGGCAACCGCCTCCTGTTCAAGGAGCAACTTGAGGAAGCCTTGGAGGATGTGACGTTGACCCCGCATCCTCTCGCGGTGCTGTTCCTGGACCTCGACGGCTTCAAGGCGGTCAACGACACCCTTGGGCATTCAGTCGGCGACATGCTGCTGAAGTCCATCGCGGCCAAACTTCGTGATTTGCTTCCATCGACGGACCGCATCGCAAGGCTCGGAGGCGACGAATTCGCGATCCTCCAAGTATCGCGCCAGCAGCCGGCGTCATCGATTTCGCTTGCAGAGAAGATCATCGATGTCGTCGGTCATACGCATAGTATCGACGGGCACGATGTGACTGTCGGAGCCAGCGTAGGGATTGCGGTGGCGCGCCCAGGCGAAATGAACACTGAGAACTTCCTGAAGAGTGCTGATTTGGCGATGTATGCCGCCAAATCCGAGGGGCGCGGCACATATCGGATGTTCGATCCGGAAATGGACGCGGCGGTTCAGACCAGACGCTCGATGGAGCGTGACATGCGCACGGCGCTTGCGCAGGGCGACTTTAACCTCTTCTATCAGCCGTTGGTCAACCTTCAGACCAAGAAAGTCACCTCGTTTGAGGCCTTGATGCGTTGGACGCATGCGGAGAGGGGCATTGTCCCGCCGGCGGTATTTATTCCGGTCGCTGAAGAGATGGGCCTGATCGTTCAGATTGGCGAGTGGGCGTTGAGGCGGGCCTGCTCGGAAGCGGTGGGTTGGCCCGACGACATCCGCGTTTCGGTCAACCTGTCCCCGCTTCAATTCTCGAAGGGAAACCTGGTTTCGAGCGTCGTGAGCGCGCTGGCTTTCTCGGGGTTGCCGCCGTCGCGCCTCGAACTGGAGATCACGGAGTCCGTGCTGTTGGAAAAAACAGAACGCAACATCGTCATTCTGAACCAGTTGAGGCAGATGGGTGTCCGGATATCGATGGATGACTTCGGCACGGGTTATTCCAGCATCGGTTATCTGCGCAGCTTCCCATTTGATAAGATCAAGATCGACCAGTCGTTTGTCCGAGACCTGATGGTGGACAAGGGCAGTCTCGCAATCGTTCGCGCTATCGCAGGGCTCGGCGTGAGCTTTGGCATGACGACGACGGCCGAAGGCGTCGAGACCGAAGAACAGATGCGATGTCTGGACCTGGAAGGGTGCATCGAAGTTCAAGGATATTTGTACAGCAAGCCGGTGCCAGCCGACGAGGTCGCCGAATTGCTGACCAAGCTGAGGGAAAAGCACTTCCGTCCGTAGGACCTCTAGAGCCTTTTCCGTTCCGATTGAATCGGAACGGAGGCTCTAGTCTCTTGTTTTGACGCGTTTTCTTCACGCGAACCGGTACCCACCCCGCTATCCAAGTGCGGGGCAGGCTTTCGCTCGAAAACGCTCAAGAGCACGAACTACTCCAGGACCGCGCGTCCGAGCATCTCATCGGTTACGGTTTTCATTTTCGGTTGGAAGTGACTCGAACAGTTCCTCGGCTTCGGACCTGACTGCATCTCGCCGGTGAAGGATTAGACCGGCATCTTGCGCTTCTGGTGTGCCCGGCCCTTGATTGCCGATGCCTCGCTATGCCCCGCGATCACGCGCACACCCTCGTCGATCCGGGCGATCACATTGTCCGCCGTGCAGGATTGCAGGAAAGCGACGCCGTTCTTGCGGCAAGCCGCCAGGACGCGGTCGCGCGCCATCTGCATTTCCACCGGGTAGGGCTCGCGTGGAATCGTCCGATAGCCGAGTGAAAGACTGAGGTCGCCTGGGCCGATCTCGGCAAATCCCAGCCCTGGCACCGCGAGGATCGACTCGCAATTGGCGACACCTTCGGGGCTTTCCAGCTTTACCCCTAGTAATAGTTCACCTTTCGGATTAAGCGGCCAAGGATCGCAGCGCTCCATATATTCTTCGGTCGACAGGCCCCAAATCGGCGCCGCACTGCTTTCCGATCCGCGCCCCCGCGTGCCGATGCCAAGCAGCTTGCGACCGGCGGAGCCGGTCCCGCCGTCCTTCGCCCGGATCGCTCCCTCCATCCGTTCCATCGGCGGTGGGATTGTCGGATCGACGCCGATCGTGTTGTGCGGATAGCGGCAGGATTCCACGAACGCCCGCACCGCGCCGGCGGTCTCCGCCTGACACAGCAGGATGCCATGCACCCCGCGGCCGAGGATCTGGCGGAACTGCCAGGCGTTGTAACGCACATGCGCAGCGTCAATTCCATTCACCGGGGCCTCGACGATCGCCGTCGGCGTGAAATGTCCCGAGCGGGTCGGCCCAGCATCGGCCATGCCGCGCATGTAGTCGGCGAGGCCCGTCATGTCGAAGCAGCCGTGCTCCATTCCGATGTTCATGTAGTCGGCCCAGGTACCAGCATCGATGCGACCCTGCGCATGCGTCAGCACATGGCCGCTGTGCGGTCCGTCATAATAGATCGCCTGATCCTGCTCCAGCAGCTCGACGCAGCGATTGATCCGCTTACCCATGAAGCCCTGCTCTGACAGTTTCCGTGGATGCCTGACGAAAGCTAGCATGCTGCCCCACCACCGCGCGATAGGGCAGACGGTCCTATGGCAAAGGATTGTCGGCCGCCCACGGTATTTGTTTGGGCTGGATTTGAAGCTGATTGGCTTCGCTACCTCCAATGAACCGGTCGCTGGCAGGCGAACGCTCTGATCCGCTGATTGAAGACGATCTCGATCGCGTGTAGTTTGTCGCTCCAAAAGAGAATGCGCGACTTTGGAGCGATCAACAAAGGGAGGTAGCGATGGAAACGTTTCGGCGCGTTCGCGGTTCGTTGGTGTTGGCCGGCTGCCTGGTCATCGGCTGCCCGGCAGCAATGGCGGCGGAGTCCAAGCCCGCCCTCAACCTTGATATGGCGAAAAAAATGGTAGCGGCCTGCGAAGCCAAGGCGAAGCAGGAGGGTTGGAAAATGAACATCGCCGTCGTCGACGATGGTGCAAACCTGGTCGCTTTCGAGCGCATGGACGGGGCATATCTTGGAAGTATCCAGGTCGCTCAGCGCAAAGCGATGACCTCGGCCAACTTTCCGTTTTCGACACGCCAGTTCAGCGAGCTGGCCTTCGGCAAGGAGGGGAAACCCGGCGCAATCCCCGGCATCGCCAATTTTCCCGGCATCGTGACTTTTGCCGGGGGTCTTCCGATCATCACCGCGAGCAAGGCGCAGATCGGGGGCATCGGCGTCAGCGGCGGCACGTCCGACCAGGACGAGCAGTGCGCCCAGGCGGGGATGGACGCCGTAAAAGGCGAATTGATGTAGCGTCCGGCCCGGCTGTTCGCGTGCATCTTCAGCACAGGTTGGGCTACGTTCCGATCGAGCGAGCCCAACGAACCCTCAATTCGCCCGCCGTGGTTTTTCCAAGCAAGTGGCGATGCGAGGTATCGCGCGAGCTCGGGGCGATGGAGAGTTAGCCCAGCTTGCCGACAGTCTTTTCCAATGTGCCCCAGGCCGCATCACCGTATTTTTTCTTCCAGTCGGCGTAGAAGGGCGTGCCCGCGAGCGCCTTGCGAAATGCTTCGCGATCGATGTCGATGAAAGTGATGCCCTTGGCGGTCAAGTCAGCCTTCAGACTGTCGCTCAATCTGGCGATGTCAGCCCGTTGATCGGCCGCGGAGCGGTTGATCTCGGCAGTGACGATCTTCTGCATATCGGCCGGCAGGCGCGCGAAAGATCGCTTGTTGCCAAGGACCCAATAGCCGTCCCAAACGTGGCCAGTAAGGCTGCAGCTCTTCTGTACCTCGTAAAGACGCGTGGTGGCGATGATGGCGAGCGGGTTCTCCTGTCCTTCGACGATCTTGGTCTGCAGTGCCGTATACAGTTCGTTGAAATTGATCGGCGCGGGCGATGCGCCGATCGCCTTGAACAGAGAGGTCAGCGGCGGTGCGGGCGGAACGCGGATCTTGAAGCCGCTCAAGTCGTCCGGCGTGCGGATTTCCCTGGTTGACGAGGTGATATGGCGGAAACCGTTGTCCCAGATCTTGTCGAAAGCGAAGACGGGAGTCTTGGCAATTTCTCCCCGAATATAGTCACCGAGCTCGCCGTCCATCGTCCTCCAGATGGTGTCATAGTCCTTGAAGACGAAGCCGAGGCTCGTCATGCCGGACGAAGGCACATAGGTTGCAAGAATGAGCGACGACAGATTGAAGAAGTCGACGCTGCCACTGCGTACCTGCGCCAGCAGATCGGTATCGGAGCCGAGCTGATTTGCGGGAAACAGCCTGATGTCGACTCGACCTGACGTCGCTTCGCGAATGCGGTTCAAGGCTTCCTGCGCACGAATATTGACCGGATGAGTAGGGTCCTGACCTGTCGCATATTTGAGCTCGAACTCAGCGGCGTGCGCTGGTCGCCTGAGAACGGCGACGAGCGGGATACTTGCCGCGCCCGCGATAACAGCACGGCGGCTTAGTCCTCGGTGAGTGATCGACATGTCTTCCTCCGGGTTGACTTCTTCTGGCCGTTGGTCCCGCCGGGGCGGTCATGCCGGCTTGCCATTCAGCGCGTGATAAGCGCGGATGACCTGGCTATCGTCGGCAGCTCCATCGCCTCGGCCTGAGACAGACAAAAACAACTGATGCGAGAGCGCCGCCAAGGGCAGCGCCGCGCAGCTCTCGCGCCCCGCCTCCAAGACGATGCCGAGATCCTTGACGAAGATATCGACGGCGCTCGTGACTTCCGGATCGCTCTGCAGCATGCGAGGTCCGCGATTCTTCAGCATCCAGCTTGCTGCCGACGTATCTTGCATGATGCCAAGCACGGTGGCTGCATCCACGCCGACCTTCTCCGCAAATGCGAGTGCTTCGGCGGCCGCGGCGATGTGCACACCACAGAGCAGTTGATTGATCGTCTTGACGACGGCTCCCTGCCCAGGCTTGTCTCCCACGTGAATGACGCGGCTTCCCATCGCTTCCAGCGCCGGACGCACGGCAGCGAATGCGTCGCTTTCTCCCGCCGCCATGATTGTGAGAGAGGCCGCTTCTGCGCCGACGGTGCCGCCCGAAACCGGCGCATCGACAAAGCGATATCCCAGCGCACGGACGCGCGCGGACAGCTCTGCCACTGTCTTTGGCGGGCAGGTCGCCATCAGGCACACGACTGCCCCCTCTGAAGCGGCCGTGAGTGCGCCGTCATTGAACAAAATGCTCTCAGCCTGCGCAGCGTTGACGACCATCAGCATGATCGCGTCGGCGTCCGTCGCCGCCTTGGCGGCGGAGGTCGCAGCCGCTCCACCGGCTCGCCGCAGGTCGTCGAGCGCGGCGGGATTGAGATCGAAGCCGTGAACGTTGAAGCCGTGTTGGATGAGATTGCGCGCCATTTGGCGGCCCATGGCCCCGAGTCCGACGAAAGCAACTTTCTTCATGGTTCGCTCTCAGAAACGTTTGTGCCTCACAACCAGCTCTTGATCGCTTTTGCGACCGCCTCGGACGATAAGCCATACATGTCGTGGAGCGTTGGAAGCGCGCCGGCTGAGAGAAACTCGTCGGGCAAAGCAATTTGCCGGAACGGCGGAAGAACACCTGAACGCATCAGCAAGCCCGCAACCGCCTCACCGAGGCCACCGATCATAGTGTGGTTTTCGGCGACGACGACCAAACGACCCGGCTGACCGGCCTCCCGGAGTATGGTCTCGGCATCGAGCGGCTTGATCGTTGGAACATGAAGCACCGCAGCATCCACGCGGTCGTCCGCGAGCGCCTTGGCTGCTTCGAGCGCTCGCATCGTCATGAGGCCCGAGGAAATGATCAAGACGTCCTTGCCGCCGCGGATCGATTTGGCTTTGCCAAGCTCGAATTTGTAGTTGTATTCGTCGAGGACCAGCGGCACCTGGCCGCGCAGAAGTCGCATATAGACCGGGCCTCGATGAGCGACGATCGCAGGTACGATTTGCTCGATCTCAAGTGCATCGCAGGGATCGATCACCGTCATGTTTGGCATGGCGCGAAACAGCGCGAGATCTTCCGTCGCCTGATGGCTCGGACCATAGCCGGACGTCAGGCCGGGCAGGGCGCAGACGATCTTCACGTTACGATCTTCTTCCGCAATCGTCTGGTGGATGAAGTCGTAGGCGCGGCGTGACGCAAACACCGCGTAGGTCGTCGCGAATGGCGTGAAGCCTTCGGCGGCCAGACCCGAGGCCGCGCCGAACAGAAGTTGCTCGGCCATGCCCATCTGATAGTAGCGATCAGGGAATTCCTTCGCGAAGATATGCAAGTCGGTATATTTGCCGAGATCGGCCGTCATGCCGATCACGTCCGAACGAGCGCGTGCGACCTGGACCAAGGCGTGTCCAAAGGGAGCCGGCTTCGTTTTCTGCCCCTCGGCGGCGATCGATGCGATCATCGCGGACGTGGTCAGGCGCGGCTTGCCGGATGGCACTGATCTTGCTGATTTCACGACTGTCTCCCGGCTTCGAGTGCGGCGAGCGCAAGCTGCCATTCGTGTGATTCGACTTGGATAAAGTGGTTCTTGTCACGCTCCTCGAGAAACGGAACGCCCTTGCCCATGAGCGTGTCGGCGACGATCATGCGGGGCCTCGGCTCGGGGTGAGACTTGGCGGCATCGAAAGCGGCCATCACCGCATCGAGATCGTTCCCGTCGATCCGCTGCACGAACCAGCCGAATGCCTGCAGCTTGTCGACCAGCGGCTCGAAGGCCATGACTTGCTTTGACGGACCGTCCGCCTGTTGATTGTTGACGTCGATGATGCCGATGACGTTGTCGAGCTTGTGGTGGCTTGCCGACAGGATCGCCTCCCAAACCGAACCCTCGTCGAGCTCTCCATCGGAGAACAGCGTATAGACCCTGGCAGTGGAGCCCTTTCGCTTCAGTCCGAGTCCCATGCCCACGGCGATGCTCAGCCCTAACCCGAGCGACCCGCCAGACATCTCCATTCCCGGCGTATACGAAGCCATGCCCGACATCGGCAGGCGGCTTTCGTCACTGCCATAGGTCTCGAGTTCGACTTCGGGGATGATCCCGGCCTCGATCAACGCGGCGTAGAGCGCGATGGCATAATGTCCATTCGAGAGCAGGAACCGATCGCGCCCCTCCCAGGATGGATCTTCCGGTCGATAGCGCATCGCGTGGAAATAGGCGACCGCGAGAACGTCGGAGATGTCGAGCGCCTGCGCGATGTAGCCCTGGCCCTGGACTTCGCCCATGCGAAGGGCGTTGCGGCGGATGTTGTAGGCTCGCTCCGCGAGGGTGGGCGTGTTGGCGAGTGCTTTTGTGTCCGTTTCCATTGATATCTTTCCTCTTGATGCCATCAATGGATCAGCATGCCGCCATTGACGTCGATGACGGCCCCCGTGATGTAGGCGGACAAGTCGGACGCGAGAAAGGTGTAGATCCCCGCCACATCGTTGGCCTCGCCGAGACGACCGAGCGGAATGCCTTCGAGTATTTTTGCCTTCATCTCGTCGGTCAGCTTTCCCGCAGTGATGTCGGTTCCGATCAGACCGGGCGTCACGCAATTGACGCGGATGCCATCGGGACCGAACTCGCGGGCCATCGCCTTTGCCAAACCAAGAACGCCAGCCTTTGCGGCCGAGTAGTGAGGGCCGCCGAAGATGCCACCACCGCGTTGAGCCGACACCGACGACATGCATGCGATTGATCCGGCCTTGCGCTTGCGCATGTGCGGAATGACGGCCTGCGACAGAAACAGAATGCCCTTCAGGTTGACATTCTGGATACGGTCCCAATCGTCCGGTGTGATTTCGAGGAATTTGACGGGCTGAGTGACGCCGGCATTGTTGATCAAAATATCAATCCGGCCGAAGGCTCCTATCACCTTCTCGATCGCGCTTGCGCAGGAGGCTTGATCGGCCACGTTGCAAGCGAGCCCAAGATGCGGTTCGCCCGCGCCTTGGTCGAGACTTCGCGCCGCGGCTTCCGCGGCGGCACCGTCGATGTCGAGGATTGCGACGCGGGCTCCTTCCGCAGCGAAGCGGCGGGCGGTTGCAAGACCGATCCCGCGCGGTGAGGCCGCGCCGGAAATGACAGCCGTTTTGCCGCGAAGCAACATGCGTTCCTCCCAAGTCTTGATTTTCGATGTATTGAGTTTCCACGGCGCTGAATTAGCGCCCGTCTCGTGGGAGATTGACTAAGCCGTAGCCGGCCCGGCGACAAACGCGCAGTTGTCTTGGATGGATGAATTTGGTTCACTTATCGCATGCTGCTCTCCAACGTCCCGATCTCTGCGATCCGCGCCTTCGAGGCCGCCGCGCGCACGGGCTCGTTTCGCGATGCAGCGAACGAACTGCACTTGACGCCGAGCGCAATCAGCCATGCCATCCGAAAGCTGGAAAGCACGATGAGCACGACGCTGTTTGAGCGCGGCACCCGATCGGTCCGGTTGACGCCGGCCGGCGAGAATCTGATGCGTCACGCGGGCGCCGCATTCGACAATTTGAGACGCGGCATTGAGGAGGTCGCCGGTCGCGGGCCGCAGCTGCTCCGGGTGCACTCCGCGCCAAGTTTCGCAGCGCAGTGGCTGGCTCCGCGGCTTGGACGCTTTATCGCCGCCGAGCCGAAACTGGAGGTGCGGCTCGCCGCCAGCGCTGAATACGCGCGCTTCAGCAATGACGATTTCGACCTGGATATTGTCTATGGCCAGCCCAGGGGCGAAGGTATCGAAATCGTCCCGCTCGGCGAGGAGACCATCACGCCGCTCTGCACACCCGAAATCGCGAAGAGGATTCGCAAGCCAAAGGATCTATTCAACCAGGTTCTGATCCGGTCGGAGGTCAAGCAGGTGCAGTGGCACCAATGGTTCGCCGCCAACGGCCTTGAGCCGCCAGCAATCCATGGCATGAGATTTGATCGCAGCTTCCTTGCCATCGCCATGGCATCAAGCGGTCTTGGCGTGACGCTTGAATCGACACTGCTTGCGGAACGCGAGATCAAGACAGGCAGATTGATCGCGCCGCTCGCCGGTCGTTCAGTCGACATTCGCTATGTGGGCCACCATCTCGTCTTCCCTCGGGCCAGCAGACAGCGTCACCCTGTCCGCGCGTTCGCTGAGTGGATTACCGCCGAGCTTTCCGCCAACAGAATCGACCCCGAATAGAATCGGTCGCGCCTTCGTTGCGTCATTGCTATCGACAATCGAAATTCGCCGCGTCTTCGATATCGCCATGACCCTTGTAGCTCGAAACCTTCGGAAATGGGCAGAGCGGGCGCGTGCGCCCCGGCCACGGTACATCGGACGTCTTGCGGGCCTTGGCGAGGATCATCTCGGGGGCCGTGCCCTGTTCAACCCAGGCATCCAGCGCCGAGAGGGCGTCGAACTCATCGGTGGCTGGCCCGCCGACGCAATGGTTCATCCCGGGCACGAGGAAGAGACGGCTGAAATTGCCGGTTTCCGATCCGTATCTTGATTGGAGGGCTTCCTGATAACGGATCGTATCGAGGGCGGAGAAGATTGGATCAGCCGTACCATGAACGAAGATGATCTTGCCACCCTTGGCCTTGAAGGCGTCGAGGTTCGTCGACGTTGCGGCTTCGAACTCCATGCCGGCCTCGAATCCGTCGCTGCCCTTGAGGACCTTGAGTGGATCACGATCGAAATCGAACTTCAGCGACCAGTCGAGCAAATCGGTGGGTCTCTCCGGCGGACTCATAAAGTCGTAAGCGATGCTCCCAGGAACGAGGGTGACATTGCGAGCGTTCGGCGGGCTTGCCTCTGGCGTCCCGATCTGCCAAGCGGTCCAGCCGCCCGCCGCAATGCCCGGGTCGAAGGGCCATGCCGAATAGATCACCTCACCCTTCGAATTCTTGGTGCCGGCAAAAACGCGCTTGAGGACATCCACCTTCGCCGCCGGCAGGCAGGCGCGCCTCTCGCCCTCTCTGCAAGAGAGCACGGCCGGATCGAACTTGCAGGCGGCCATGTTCTGGACCATCCCGTCCTTGATACCGTCGGCCGCGTCACACGCGTCGAGGATAGCGCTGGCGATCAGCTTGAGTTCGTCTCCGCTGAGGGCGCTGCCAAGGTCCGGTCTGCCATCGGCACCTGTAGGCGCAATCGACATGAACGCCCGGGCATGACCGATGCCGTCGATGGCGGCCAAGGGCACCCGGTAAGCGGGCGCCGCAGCAATAGCGCCGTCGAACATGTCAGGGTAGCGCTGCGTCGCCACCATGGCTTGTCTGCCGCCGTTGGAGCAGCCGACGAAGTAGGATCGTGCAGGTACCTTCGCGTAGAGTTTGGCGATCAATGCCTTGGCAGCAACAGCGACCGGCGGGATTGAACTATAGCCCTTGTCGGCGCGCGCCTGCGGATCGAGACCGAAGAGGTAAGGGCCGATCGGACCTGCTTCCTCCAGATGTCCCGCGTCGGTCGAAGCCGATGCATAGCCGGCCGACAATCCGTTTGGCTGTGGCGTTCCCGATGCAATGACACCCAATGCCAGGCGCAATACGCCGTCGACTCCACCGCCGCCCTGGAAGACGAATTTGCCGTTCCAATTCGCCGGCATCCGTACCTCGTAACCGATCGCATATGGCTTGCCGTCGATGCCGGTGCGTTCGTTGATCTTGCCGCGAACGAGGCAATGATCTGGTGCTGTCGTAGCAGCGCCCGGAGGAGCAGGTGGAAGCAGCGCGACAGGACCAGCTGGCACAAACTTCACTTCCATGATGCGTCCCGCGGCTGACACACCCTCGGCGAGGCCCTCGCAAGCCGTCTTGAAATCCTGTGCGAATAGCGGCGGTATGACTGCAAACACCAGAGCTAGACCAAATGATGCAGCTTCATAAGATCGCGCCATGTCCGCTTCCTCCAAAGCCGATGCTAATTTGATAGGAGACTAGCGAGGAAATCGCTTGCCTGGCAAGAAAGCGAACTTTTGGGCCTGGAGCCGACCAAGTGAGAAGCCTTGAGAATGTCAGCTGTCGAAGCGAACTTTGCTTCATGAATGGCGGCAGCGCTGTCGAGCAGGGTGGGCGCCATCCCGTTCGGGGGCTAAGCGCCCAGGCCAAGGCGGCTGGCGTAAGGCGCTCGCCGGTATGCTCAACGCCCCGGCCGCGCAGGATCGTCGGCGTGGCCGCTGGACTTTGGCTGGTTCCGTAGGGCTTAATGAAGCTTAAGGTGCTGACGCAAGGTGCTGACGTCAGGCACGGCAAGAATTGCAGAAATGCTTTTCAATTCGAGGAATCGTTTTAAACGGAGGGTATCCATGCTTGGACTGATGCAAAATCGGCCGCTGCTGATCTCGAATCTGGTCGATTATGTCGCGACCTGGCACGCGGAAACAGAGATCGTCTCGCGCGATCCGGCAGGCGTCATGTACCGCTCGAATTATGGGCACGTCGTCGCGCGCGCCAAGCGAGTCGCCAATGCGCTCGCCGCGCTCGGCCTTGACCGCGGTGATCGCGTCGCGACGCTCGCGTGGAATTCGTGGCGGCACCTCGAGCTTTATTATGGAGTGACCTGCTCGGGTCGTGTACTGCATACGGTGAATCCACGGCTGTTCGCCGAGCAACTCGTTTACATCATCAACCATGCCGAAAACGGCTATGTTTTCTTCGATCTCGATTTCAGGTCGCTCGTCGAGCAACTCGCGCCACACTTGCCGCTGGTGCGCGGCTGGGTCGCGCTGTGTGATGAAAAGGACATGCCGGCCGTCAAGGTCGATAACCTCCTGTGCTACGAGACGCTGCTGGCGCAAGCCTCGCCCGATCTCACCTGGCCGCAATTCGACGAGAACACGGCCTGCACTCTCTGCTACACGTCTGGCACGACGGGCAACCCCAAGGGCGTTCTCTACAGCCACCGCTCGACAGTGTTACATGCCTTCGCCGCTTGCGCGGCCGATGGCTTTGCGCTGTCGGCCAAGGACTCGATCCTTGTGATCGTGCCCCTGTTCCATGCCAATGCGTGGAGCTTGCCGTTCTCCGCGGCCATGTGCGGCGCCAAGCTCGTTTTGCCGGGACCGCGGCTCGATCCGGAAAGCATCTACATGCTGCTCGAACAGGAAGGCTGCACCAAGGCCGGCGGCATTCCTACGATCTGGCTCAATTTCCTCGCCTATATCGAGAACAATCGCGCGAAGCTCGATTTATCGAAGCTGAGATTGAAGCTCGTCTTCAGTGGCGGAACGGCCGCGCCGCGCGCGACTGTCGAGAAATTCCGAGACCTGCTCGGCGTATTTCTGCTGCACGCCTGGGGCATGACTGAAACGAGCCCGCTCGTCACGCTGAGCTCGCCACTCGCCAAGCACGACGGCGCGACACAAGCCGAGATGGTCGACATGCAGGTCAAGCAGGGACGTCAGGTCTCCGGCGTCGAACTGCGCCTCGTAGGCGAGGATGGCGAGCCGCTGCCGCATGACGGCAAGGCGGTGGGTCAGCTCAAGGTGCGGGGCAACTGGGTGATCTCCGGCTATTTCAAGGGCGAGGGCGGTAAGGTCGTCGATGACGACGGCTGGTTCGGCACCGGCGACGTGGCGACCATCAATACCGATGGCTACGTGCAACTGACCGACCGCCTGAAGGACGTCATCAAGTCGGGTGGCGAATGGATTTCCTCGATCGAGATCGAGAATCTCGTGCTTTCACATCCGGACGTGTTCGAGGCTGCGGTCATCGCCATCCCGGATCCGAAGTGGCAGGAGCGGCCGTTGCTGCTGATTCATCCGAAGCCCGGCGCAAAACCGACGAAGGAATCGATCATGGAGTTCCTGTCGACGCGCATTGCCAAATGGTGGATGCCGGAGGATGTGCTCTTCGTGGAATCGCTGCCGCATACCGCGACCGGCAAGCTGCTCAAAACCGAGCTACGCGCCAAATACGGCGGTCAGCTCGCTGTCGCCGGATGAACTTTACCGCGCCGTTGATACTAGCGATGCTCCGCTTGTCTTCGGGGTGCATGCCGTCACACTCGGGATAGCTTACATCGAGCACACGAGTCCGCTTTGCCTCGACGTCACAGAAATCAGGAGCTTATAGGCGCCTGTCAGATCAGCGAATGCAAAGCCTTGACAGCGGCTTCGCGGCTCTCCATGGCAACAAACAAATTCACCGAATGCGGTGACAGGACATATTTGTCGACGACGATCCCGTGATGTTGCAGAATCGAAATCGCCTTGAATGGCAAGTCTGAGGATACGCCGCCGAAGCAAGTGAGGCTCACCGAGCCCAAAGACTCACGCTGTTTGCGCAAGCCTTTGCTTGTGTCCAGCGTGCGCAGCAGGGTGTCGAGCGACTCCGGATCGCAAGTCATCATCATCTGTGTTTTTCCCTCGGCATGGACCGAGGCGAGGAGTTGCGGCCAGGATAAGCCGTTCTGTTTGAGATGCTGCGCGAATTTCTCAAAACCCTGATTGAGATCTGCCGAATCGATCTCCACATGCTCGATACGGGCCATCGAATTAACGGCCAAGATTTTTCCGTTTTCCATTCCCGCAACCTCTTTCATCACTTGTGTGCTGTGTTCGGCGCTGCCTGATTTTTTCAGAACCAGACGCACATCTTGGCTTTGCGCCAGCTCGACGCTGCGAAAATGCAGAACCTTGGCGCCCCAAAAGCACATTTCGGATAGCGAAGCAAAATCCAGCCGACGCAAGGGCTTTGAATTCGCCACAATGTGCGGATCGGCCGAGCAAACTCCATCAACCTCTTTGATGATTTCGCAGCAGTCGGCTTTCAACGCCGCGGCCATCGCGACCGCAGTGGTGTCGCTGCCGCCTCGGCCCAGCGTAGTGATTTCTTTCGTGATTGGATTCACACCCTGAAAGCCTGCTAAGACCACAATGCGCCCGCTATCGAGTTCTTCGCGCACGCGAATGGGCCGCACATCCAAAATGCGCGCGGAGGAATGGGAATCATCGGTCATCACTCCGGCTTGACTGCCGGTGAAACTAATGGCCGGCACCCCGAGATCGGACAGCGCCATGCTCAACAGGGACATGCTGATGCGTTCACCGGTGGTCAACAACATGTCGAGTTCACGGCGATTGGGATGCCGGCTTACCTGATAGGCCATCCTGACTAATTCGTCGGTGGTCTTACCCATCGCTGAAACGATCGCCACGACACGATGACCACGGCTGTGCAAGTCGGCGAGGCCGCTCGCGACCGCGCGGATCTTTGCCGGTGTCTCAAGGCAGGCGCCGCCGTATTTTTGCACGATGGTGGGATTGTTGAGCATTCTATATACAGAAATACCTTGAGAGCGGCCTGAAGAGATCCGTACCGCGCCAATAGGTGAGAATCGACCCAGTTTAGTGGCTACGCGGCCAGCGCGGCAAGCCTGTCTCCTCGCTCAGCCGTTCCGTGGCATACGCGGCGTGCTTTGGCTCGGGCGGCCGGCGACCCATGTCTCGATGACTTCAAACCTGCTGTTGAAAGCAACAAGATCGGCCCGATAGCCCGGCGCGATCGATCCAAGCTCCGAACCCAGGCCAAGAAACGTTGCCGGCGTGCGAGAGGCCATTGTCAGGGCGGCGGCAATGTCAATCCCGAGCAGCGCGACCGCATTGCGCACCGCCTGCATCATAGTCAAGTGGGCGCCGGCGATCGTGCCATCCGGACCGGTCAAGCGCTCTCCACGAAGCGTAATCGGTCGCCCCTGCAGCAGGAACTGCCGCTGGTCCGTGCCGACCAGGGGCATGGCGTCGGTGATCAGCATCAAGCGATCGCGCTCCTTGCACCGCATGGCGATGCGCAAACTGGCGGGATCGACGTGAAGCCCGTCGCAAATGATCCCGGCAAATAATCGTTCATCGTCGAGCGTGGCACCAACCACACCCGGCTCGCGGGCAGTCAACTGCGACATGGCATTGAACAGGTGCGTAACGCCCGTCACCCCTTGATCCGCCGCCTGCCTGATCTGCATTGCGGTCGCCTCGCTATGGCCGATCGAGATGCGCAATCCCGTCTCCAGGAGATCATCAATGAGCGACGCCGGCACGCATTCCGGAGCCAAGGTTACGATGGAGCGGCCGCAATCGCCGAAGCGCGTCATCGCAGCAAGATCGTCCGCATTCGGGATGCGAATCTGAGAGTCAAGATGAATACCTTTGCGCATTCCATTGAGCGCAGGGCCCTCCAGGTGGAAGCCGAGCACGCCGGGGAGTTGCGACGCCGCAGGGCCGATGGCGGCGAGGCGCTCCATGACATCGGTGCGGTCGGTGATCAGCGTCGGTAGACAGCCCGTCGTCCCCGTCCTGCGGTGGGCCTCGACAATTCGGCGCAAGCCGTTCTCCGTTGGCTCGTCATTGAGAAGAACGCCGCCGCCGCCGTTGACCTGGATGTCGATGAAGCCGGGCGCGAGGATCGTATCCCTGGGAAGGGCGATGAGCCCGCCAGGTGACGCCTCTCCGAAGCTGACACTCTCGATGACGCCGCCCGAAACCGTCACCAGTGCCGGCCCTTGCATTGCCGTTCCGTCGAACAATTGCGGTGCAGCAATCGTGAAAGAGGCTAAAGGTGAGGAATGGTCCATCATATTCATCTCGCATACATGCCGCGCATGCTCATCCAGTGCTGAAGGCGCTCAGGCATGAACCTGACGTGGCACGTGACATGGCGCCGTACATGGTGCCGGACCGATCCCTAAGATTTGAATACAGCGCGTGCCGATCGGCCCCAGGACCCGATACCATCTTCCTTGCGTTGGATCAGCATGGTGACGACCGGCAAATTATATCTCGGGGTTGACGGCGGCGGCAGTCGTTGCCGCGCCCGCATCGAGGACGAATTTGGCGCCGTGCTCGGCGAGGGCGGCTCGGGGCCCGCAACGACGCGGTTTGGCGTCGACGAGGCCTGGAACTCGATCATGCGGGCGTGTGCGGCCGCAGCCGAGCAAGCAGGGTTGGCGCGTCAGGATCTTGCGCGGATGCACGCCGGGATCGGTCTCGCGGGTTTCACGCGCCGGGGCGCCGAAGTCGCGCTCAAGGAGATAGCTCATCCGTTCGCGTCCGTTCGCTTCATCGGCGACGGATTGGCTGCCTGTCTTGGCGCCCATAGCGGCGCCGACGGCGCAATCGTCGTCGCCGGAACCGGCTCGGTTGGGATCGGCTTGATCGGCGGCCGCGAACATCGTTTCGGCGGATATGGCTTTCCGATCTCCGACGAAGGCAGCGGCGCGGACATCGGATTACAGGCGGTCAGGCTGGCGCTCCTTGCAGCGGATGGGCGAGGCGGGACGTCGCCGCTCCTTGAGGAAGTGCTTGGGGCTTTCGACCATGACACCTCTCAGGCAGTGGCCTGGTCTGAACAGGCGACTGCGACCGACTATGCGGCCTTTGCGCCGATGGTGCTGCGGCATGCGACGCAGCGTGATCCGATCGGCGAGCGCATTGTCGAACGGGCGGCTGCGGCGATCGGTGATCTACTCGGTGTGTTCGCGCGGCAGGGAATTGATCGGCTGTCGCTGGTCGGCGGATTGTCGGAAGCGATTGAGGCCTGGTTGAATCCCGATCTGCGCGGCCGCCTCAAACCTCCGGACGGCGACGCGGTCGCTGGCGCGTTGCTGGTGGCGCGGCGGCGCTTTATCATCGGCGAGGCGGCGAGTGGACCCGAACCGATTCCGAAGTTCCGCGTTTCAGACTCGTGAGAAGAACGGACCGCGCGCATGGCTACCGAAGAGGTCGACCCTCGTTTTGCTGATCTCGACGCCTGGTCGCTGGCCTCGGCGATGGAGGCGATGTGGGAGGGCCAGCTTGCCGCCGTCGCCGCGATAGGGCGCGCGCTCCCGGCGATCACGGCGGCGACCAATGCGGCAAGGGAAGCGCTCGGCGACCGCGGACGCCTGATCTATGTCGGCGCCGGCACCTCGGGCCGTGTCGCCGTGCAGGACGGGGCCGAACTGACGCCGACTTTCGCCTGGCCGCAGGAGCGGCTGCACTTCATCATCGCCGGCGGGGAAAGCGCATTCGTTGCAAGCGTCGAAGGCGCTGAAGACGACGTCCTCGATGCCGTCAAGCAGATCGATGCGGCGCGGCTTTCGCAGAACGACGTGGTGATCGCCGTCTCGGCCAGCGGCACGACGCCGTTTACGGAGGCGGCGCTGCGAGCGGCCGGCGCGTACCGCGCGGTCACGATCGGCGTTGCAAACAATCCCGGCACGGCGCTACTTGCATCCGCGAAATATCCGGTGCTGGTCGAGACGGGTCGGGAACTGATCGCCGGCTCGACAAGGATGAAGGCGGGTACCGCGCAGAAGGTCGTGCTCAACTTGATCTCGACCGGGATCATGCTTGGCCTCGGCTCCGTCTACCGCGGCATGATGGTCAACATGCAGCCGACAAACGCGAAGCTGAAGCGCCGCGCAGAGACCATGGTCGGCCGGATTGCGGGCTGCGACGAAACCCAGGCTGCTCGCGCCCTCGACCAGGCCGTGGGCGATATCAAGACCGCTGCACTCCTGGTATTGGGCTATGACCAGGCGGAAGCCGAGAGCATTCTCGCCAGCCACAAGGGCAATCTCCGCCGCGTGTTCGCAGAACTTGCCGGCCGCGACATGTGAATGCAACAGCGGGCATGAAGCAGGATGGAGCTTGCGAGCCATGGCCGAGTCCGTTTGTTCTGCGATGGCGCGAGAGATTTGTGAAAGTGCGGAGGTCGCCTCGCGCATCGTCCGAAATCGCGATGCCGTCGCTGATCTTTCAAGACGTCTGGATATTGGCGCCGCGCCGCTTGCGGTCCTGTGCGGCCGTGGAAGCTCCGGCCACGCTGGCGTATTCTTGCGCTACCTTATCGAAACGCGGCTTCACTTGCCGGTGTCCGCCAGCGCCCCGTCCGTGGTCACGGCATTCCGCAAACCGCTCGCGCTCCGGAATGCACTGTTCATCGTGATCTCGCAATCGGGGCGCAGCCCCGATCTGGTCGCCGCGACGCAGTCTGCCCGGGCAGTGGGCGCCCGTACAGTCGCAATTGTCAACGCGGTACCATCGCCGGTCAGTGCGGCCGCCGAGTTTGTCGTTCCGATCGAAGCCGGGCCCGAACTCGCGGTCGCCGCAACCAAGACCGCAATCGGCTCCTTGGTGGCGGGTGCCGGACTCGTTGCGGAACTGGCTGACGATGTGACTCTCAGGTCCGCGCTCGACCGACTGCCGGAGCGGCTTCAAAGCGCGCTGACACTCGATTGGTCCGAAATATCCGATGATCTTGCCAGTGCGTCCGCGGTGTTCGTCGCTTCGCGCGGCTTCGGCCTGAGCTCAGCTCGAGAAATTGCGCTGAAGCTTGCTGAAGTCCTACGTTTGCCTGCGCTTGGTTTTAGCGCCGCCGAACTGCAGCACGGGCCGCGCGCGGCGTTGTCATCGAAAACGCCGGTCATCGCATTGCGCTTGATGGATCAGACAGCCGCCACGGTGGATCGGCTTGCGAGCGAACTGCGGGAGCACAAGATTGCACTGCATCTGTGTGGCGGTCCGCGCAGTTCACTGCCATGGCTTGGCGACGATGATCCCGCGACGGATGCGATCACCATGCTCATTCCGGCCTATCGCATGATCGAGCATACCGCGCGGAAGTGGGGATTTGATCCGGATCGTCCGCCGCAACTGAACAAGGTGACCGAGACGTTCTGACGTCAATCAGTATCTGCGCGTGGGCGAAATCCAACCGCCCGCATGGGCTCGTTCGACCGTCCGCAGCACGGCTCGCCCGTGCGCTCAAGTCAGGGGCGAAAGAGCGATGCGGCATTGGGACAGTAAGGCTGTCGAATTGCATTGCTTGCGCCAAAACTACTTTGAGCGTTGAATCCCGAAATAAGAAGCAATCAATTCTGCCATTTGAGACAATCTCGATACTCGCGCGCTCTTTCTGCGCAGTTCTGGAGGCCTGGACCATAGGAACGAGCAAACAAGTCAGCGGGGAGGGAGCAAATGTCACGGAAACTGTCTCGACGACAATTTGTTACTGCGACCACGATATCGTCCGCAGCGCTCATCACTGCGCCTTATGTACGCGGCGCTTATGCCGCTGGCCAATTGTCGGTGGGGTTCTGGGATCACTGGGTCCCTGGCGCCAACAATACCTTGACTTATCTCGTCAATGAATGGGCCCAAAAGGAAAAGGTCGAGGTTCAGATCGACTACATCACCAGCCAAGGCAACAAACTCCTCCTGACCATCACCAACGAAGCGCAAGCCAAAACCGGCCACGATGTTCTGGCCATGGCGACTTGGCTGCCGCACGCCAACGCCGAACTGCTCGAGCCCCTCAACGAGATCGTGGAGCCGATCATCCAGCAGAATGGCGCGGTTAACGACACGGTCAAATATCTCGGCCAGGCTGACGGCAAGTGGCTGGGCGTTCCCGCCTGTGTGGGCAGCCAGATCAAGGGCCCTTGCTCTCGCATCGACCTGATGAAGAAGTATGCCAATATCGATGTGCAGCAAATGTATCCGGCCGGCAGCCCGCCGAATGCTGACAACTGGACCATGGAAACGTTCTTGAAGGCCGCGGAAGGCTGCCACAAGGCCGGTTTCCCCTTCGGCATCGGTCTTGGCCAGACCGCCGACAGCGTCGATACCGCTGGCGCGGTCTTCCAGTCGTTCGGCGCAGAGCTCGTCGACGCCAAGGGCAATCTCACCGTCAGAACCGATGCCGTTCGGCAGGCGCTCGATTTCTACAAGAGGCTGATCGCCTTCCTGCCACCGGATGTCCCGGCGTGGGACGATGCCTCCAACAACAAGTGGCTGATTTCCGGTAAAGGTGCGCTGATCATGAACCCGCCGAGCGCTTGGGCGGTCGCCAAGCGGGATGCACCGCAAGTCGCCGAGCAATGCTGGACCCACGGCTTCCCGGCTGGCCCCAAGGGCCGCTTTGCGCCCTACGTGCCGTTCTTCTGGACCACCTGGGCATTCTCGAAGAACAAGGAAGCCGCCAAGAGCCTGCTCGCGCATCTGTCGCAGCCGTCATCGATTGAGAAATTGGTGGTCGCCAGCGGCGGCTATGACCTTCCGGCCTACGACAAGCTGACGACGTTGAAGGTTTGGGCAGAAGCGGAGCCGCCGAAGGGGACGCTTTATCACTATCCCAACCCCTACAACCATCAGAAGCTGTCAATTGCGGCTTCGCCGGCTCCGCCGAAAGTCGCGCAGCAAATCTACACGCAGGCGACGCTGACCCAGATGTGCCTCCGCCACGCGCAGGGTGATGCGATGGAAAAGACCCTTGCCTGGGCGGAAGGCGAGTGCGAAGGCTTCATGCGGAGCTAACGCTCCATTTCGGTTGCGGCGCGGCCTATCGGCGCTGCCGCAAAACTCAAAGCGTAGCCGCGTCCGATTTCGTCGAGCCGGGCAGTATCCCTTGACACGCCTCGATGATGAATGCGCGTGCCTGCGCCGGGTCAAAGGATGATCCGCGCGCAACCGACATTTCGAACGCAGTGTCGCCCAGGCTGTCCCTGGCTAGGGCGACGGCGCTTCGCGTCGCCCGGTCAAGCTTCAAGGGCGACGCCTTGAGCGCGCCGGCCAGGACGGCAAGTTCTTCATAGGCCTGCAGCGCGGCAAGCGGCTGGATCAGCGAACGGATCGTCAGCCATGTATAGAAGGTTGTTCCGTGGCTCGGAAGTTCGATCAGCGAGCGGATATGAATGTCGAGCGCCTCGGCCGGCGAGGCGTTCGCTGCCCGCAAGTCGGCGATCAACTGTCTGACCCGTTGAGCCCCGAGATGGTTGCCCGCCATTTTGGCCCACTCGACCGACGTCTCGTACTCGTCGATGGCCACGCTCGGATCCTCGGCGATACCGCCGCGCGCATAGTGAATGTAGCCCATGAGGGTGGGCGGCAAGACGGAATGTTCGATTTCGCTGACTGCCCCGATGAGTTCTCTCGCGACCTGCAGATCTCCGATCCGCGACTTTATGAAAGCGCTCATGCAGAGCGACATGACCTCGCAGGAGACATTGTTTGCAGTGCGAGCCTGCTCGGCTGCGGCCGAGAGATGCTTGACGGACATCTTCGGGTCTCCGGACCACTGCGCCATTTGACCCAGCACATGGGAGAGCCATCCATTGCTCGATTGCCTGCCGGCGGCCTCGGCTCGCAACCCGCGCTCGACGAAGGCCGTGGCCTTGTCTCGATCTCCTTCGTGGTGAAAAGCGTGGCCGGCTGCGCCGGCGAGCAGGATCGGCGACTGCTCAAGTTCGTCGGCCGCTGGTCGGGCCATGATGCGCTCGTACCAATTACCTGTCTCCGCGCCCCGATGCCAATAGTTGAACAGGAACAGAGGCACGGCCAAATTTGCCGCCAATTTCAGATCGCGCGTCAGGGCGCGGTCGAAGGCCGCCCGCAGGTTGGACATATCATCATAGATCGCATTGGCAGCCTTGCCTTCATGAACGCTCGCGATCTGTTCACCCAGTTGGCGCGCGCGGGACGCATAGACCGCGCCGTGCCGAGCCTCGACGGTCTGAAGCAGACCTATTTGATCCAGTTGCTCCCTTCCAAACGCCTGGACGGTTTGCAGCATCCGCAGCCGGTGCGGACTTCCCGTGTCCCGGAAGAGCAGCGAGGCTTCGATCAACGCGTCGATCCCTCGGCGGACATCGGCCTCGTCGCGCATGTCGCCGGCACAGATCGCAAGAGCTTGTTCTTCATGAAAAGCGCCGGAAAGCACCGAAAGCCGCTGTAGCGCCTGATGGCTGTTGGCATCGAGAAGATCGCAGGACCATTCGAGCGCCTTTCGAAGTGTGCGATGGCGGCCCACCCGTCGCCGGAAACTGCCTGCGTGCATATCAAGCGGCTTTGCTATGCCACTCTCGATGCTCTTCAATGTCCGTTGGCGCAGCTGCGCCGCCGCTATCTCGATAGCCAGCGGAATGCAATCGAGGTCACCGCAGATCCTCTGGATCACGGCCATGTCTTGAGGTGCCGGTTTGAACCGGTGGTCGGCCAGACGGCCGCGCTCGATAAAGAGGCGAACGGCCGCCGAGTTCTCCAAGCGCCCTTCCGCACGCAAGTCGAGGGACGACACCCCGTAGATGGCTTCGCCGTCTACGCCAAGCGCGCCGCGGCTCGTGTTGATCAGAAACAGTTCGGCGCAAGACGAGCCGAGCTCGGTCACTGCGTTGGCGATCGGCTCCAGCACATGCTCACAATTATCCATCACCAGGATCGCGCGCGTCCCGTGCAGACGCTCGAGCACCTGGATTCGCGGCGCAAGCCCCGGTGATGGAGGCACCAGCAGCGCCTCTGCGATCGCAGACCAAACCTCGCTGTCGCGCTCGAGCGCCGATAGATCAACGAGCCAAGCGCCGCCGGATACGGATGGCTCCAAGGACCGGGCGAGCTCTATTGCAAGGCGCGTTTTGCCGATACCGCCTGGACCAACAAGGGTGATGAGTCTCGACTTGAGTGCCAGTTCGGCCAGTTCGTGCAGCTCCCGCTCACGACCGAGAAAGGAGCTTAGATTGGCCGGCAAGTTGCCCCTGGCGCTCTCACGCTTGCCACCGATCGGCGGAAACGTGCTCGGCAGGTCCGACGTGCAGATCTGGTGCACACGGATCGGCTCAATCCCCTTGAAGTGATGTTCGCCGAGATCGGACAGCTGGATGGACATGTGAAAGAGGTTATCGGCCAACTGCCGGGCCGTTTCATCCGACAGCAGGATTTGATCGGCGTTTGCGGCGTCCTGCAAACGGGTGGCAGTCGGCAGAGCAGGGCCAAAATAGTCACTTTCGCCCCTCGGCCGTGTCAGCCCCGTGTGAATGCCAAACCGTACCTGAAGCCGTCCCGTCGGACCCCAGGCGACGCGACGCATCTCGCGTTGCGCCTCAACCGCGGCCATTGCGGCGTCCGCCGGACGGTCAAATGCCGCCAACACACCATCGCCCGTGCTTCGGAACGGCTCGCCTGAATGACGGCGAATTGCGGCGTGAAGAATCTGATCGTGCAGATCCATCGCACCCATCATGTCGTTTGGAAAGCGGCGAAGAAGAGCCGTACTGCCCACAATGTCAGTTGTGAGAATGGTACGTTCTCGGCTCTCTGACGACATTTCCAAAGATTGCGTCCAGTTGAAGGATTGGCGGTCAAGGTGCGTTCGCCGGTATCAGGAGCAAAAGCATCATATAACCTTGATAACCAAAGTAAAACATTGCCATTGCAGCGCCCGTACTCATAAATTTTGGTCATGTCCGCTTCGCTCCGATAGCGACCACTTCTATGCAGACGCAGCCAATGACGTGATGGGCCATTAGCGGAAGTCACCCGCTTCGACCGACCACCGAGGGTCGCGAGACCCCCGGTTTTGCGGATGAACATCAGTCCCCACAGTTCGCATCCTGGAGCGGAAGCACCTTTTACTTGGCTCTCGCATTTTCAAATTCAAAGAAAGCCAAATGCCAAGCGGAGCGATCTATTGTGCTTTGTTTATCGTATCTTGGGCCTTTTGCTGCAGGAGCTTTTCCTCCGCAGCTTTCAACGGGACCAGCCTGACAATTAGCTTATCGATCGTGCCGGTGAAACGGAATGGCGGCTGATAGTCGTCGTCGTCCACGCCCGTGCGCGTATCCACACCGACGTCGAAGGTCTCGTAGATCGTCTCAACGAACGGAATGGTGTGCGGGATCGTCTTACTGGCGACTTCCTTGTCATCCACTGACAGGACGCCGGTGCCGCCTTTACCGAAACCGGGACCGTCGTACTTGAAATCAAACACGATGGTATGCTTGCCCGGCGTGAGCGCCGCCGGGCTTTCCCATCGGAAGCGTTCCACGTCAAAAAAGTTGTACACAAAGACTGGTTTGCCCTTGAGCAAGTAGAGACCATGGCCACCGCCGCGGCCCCCGGCGTATTGATCATGCCTTCTGCACCTCCCTGCGGAATTTCGACCTCGGCGGTGATGGAGTAAGACTTGCCGGCAATGTCGGGGGCGCTGCTGTAGGGAAGACAGACCAACTCACCTGAGTAGGTGAATACTGTCCGACCCGCGGTCGCGCTCGGTCGCGGCGTGGCCGCGCGAACGGCGAAGCTGTTGTCCAGCGGGAACACGTTGTATTTCGCCGCCTCGACCATAAAGAGTTCCTTCATGTCGCGCAGCCTGTCCGGCATCTTGGCGGCGAGGTCGTTGGCCTCCGAATAATCGTCGGCAAGCTTGTAAAGCTCCCAAGTGTAACCGTTGACGACGTCGGGATACTTGCCGAAGCCCAGATCCCAGGGCGGCTCGGGCGGCGTGGTGGCGGCGAGCCAACCGTCGTGGTAGATCGCGCGGTTGCCGACCATCTCGAAATATTGCGTGCTGCGAGTCGATGGGGCGTTCGCGTTGGCCTTGTCGAAGGTATAGGCCATGCTGACGCCTTCGATCGGCTTCTGAGCAACGCCTTTGACCATCACCGGCGCCTGAATGCCGGTGGCGTCGAGGATCGTCGGCACGATGTCGATCATGTGATGAAACTGCGTGCGGATGCCGCCCACGTCGTTGATGTGGCCGGGCCATGAGATGGCCATGCCTTGGCGCGTACCGCCAAAGTGCGACGCGACCTGCTTGGTCCATTTGAATGGTGTATCGAAGGCCCAGGTCCAGCCTACGGCAAAGTGCGGCGTGGTCTGGTCCGAACCCCAAACGTCGTAGAACTTCAACTGCTCCGCGACTGGAATGTTGACGCCTTGGATCGCGGCCATTTCGTTCGGGGTGCCGAGGATCGAACCTTCGGCGCTGTTGCCGTTGTCGCCGCTGATATAAATGATGAGTGTGTTGTCGAGCTTGCCCTCGTCTTCGACTTCCTGAATGACCCTGCCGATTTCATGGTCGGTGTAGGCCGTGTAGGCTGCAAAAACGTCCGCCTGGCGAATGAAAAGCTTCTTCTCGTCGGGACTGAGCGTATCCCATTTCTGAAGCTTCGCTCCGCCGTATTCGGGCTGGCCGTCCGGCCACGGTGTGAGCTGGGTATTCGCCGGAATGACACCGAGCCGTTTCTGGTTGGCGAAGATTGTCTCGCGCAGCTTTTCCCAGCCCTGATCGAACAAGTGCATGTCGCCGATCTTCTTGATCCACTCTGGCGTGGGCTGGTGCGGCGCGTGCGAGCCGCCGGGCACGTAATAGATGAAGAAGGGCTTGTCTGGCGCGGCGTTTCTCAACCCCCTCATGTAGTTGATCGCATCGTCCGCCATGTCGGTGGTGAGGTTGTAACCGGGGTGTCCGACCCACGGAAAGACTTGTGTCTGGTCGCGGAAGAGAAACGGCGTCCACTGGTCAGTTTCGCCGCCCATGAAGCCATAGAAGTGATCGAACCCCATTCCGTTCGGCCATTGGTCAAAAGGCCCTGCCAAACTCAGTTGATAGCTGGGAGTGTTGTGGTTCTTGCCGATCCACGCCGTGGCGTAGCCGTTCTCCCTCAGGATCGTGCCGATGGTGGCACTCTCCGGCCCGATGACGGAGTCATACCCCGGGTATCCGGTGGACATTTCGGTGATCACGCCGAAGCCCACCGAGTGATGGTTGCGGCCGGCGATCAGAGCTGCCCGTGTCGGTGAGCAGAGAGCCGTTGAGT
>Ga0210406_10001261_pt1 | contig 31762 bp, 29 predicted proteins | sample IncBWC30MmetaG_FD_155454 | JGI IMG/M metagenome (GOLD analysis project Ga0210406, IMG submission 155454) | Forest soil microbial communities from Barre Woods Harvard Forest LTER site, Petersham, Massachusetts, United States - Inc-BW-C-30-M | ecosystem: Environmental > Terrestrial > Soil >... | reverse complement strand
GCCGCGCCCTCGTTCGCCAGGCGCAGGCGCTCTACCCCGGCGAAGGCCTGCCCGGGGGTCGCCGTGTATTCACTGTTGATATCCTTGGTCCAAACCGTGTTGCCGGATTTGGTGTCCTTCAATGCGTAACTGACTTCCATCTTGACGGTGAATGAGAAACCAAACGTTGGCTGGTCCACTTTGCCGATGAAGCTGGTCAGGCGATAGCGGGCGCCATCCGCCGCGACGTTGCTGAAAAGGCCAGCCTTTTCAATCGATTCGCGCAGAGCCTGGGCAAAGGCGTCGTTGGAAATTTGCGACGCGCCCATCTTGGAAGTCTCCTTGCCGCCCGATACCGCTATCGAGACGTCGCCGGCATTCTTGTGTACCGGCGCCACGACCTGCGCCACCATCGCATCGGGCTTCGATCCCGACGCGCAGCCGCCGATCAGTGCCGCGGAAACCAATAGACCCGCGATGACAGGTCTGGCCGTTTTTTTCATTTGAGCATCTCCCCGAGGACTTCTTGCACCATGGATTCCGGTGATTTGCGTTGCAGTGACGGACGCATGGACTGCGCCCTCGCAACGACGGCGCCGGATTCGCCGTCATGCAGCTGGACATCGAGCTTGATCATGTACATGGTGATGTCCCACATCCAACGATCCTGGTAGGTAACGACGGCATCGACCCGGCTGGCAGGCTGCGCTGCCTCGCCGCAAGTCGCGGTATAGCCCATGCCCGTCAAACGGGCGGCGATCAGCTTGTCGATGCCGTGGTCATCGCCGGTTTCCTGCGCCACATAGAAGGTTTTGAGGCCCTTTAGGTTAGCGTCGGGTGCTTTGGCTGATTCCAATGTCGCGCAAGCCGAGAGCAGCAGAGCGGCACACGCAAGGCAGCAAACGAGCATTCTTTTCATGACGACTTCCCTGTGTTTTTATTTTTGCGCTCTCGAAGATTGTACTGCAACTTGGTGCGCGTGCGCGCCTATTCCGTGCCGCCCGACACCCTGAGCTGGAATTGACAATCCCTTTCTTCACCAGTAACTTGCGCCGGCTCTATAGGGCTAAGTGGCAGAGTGGTCATGCAGCGGCCTGCAAAGCCGTGTACGCCGGTTCGATTCCGACCTTAGCCTCCATTGAAATGAACACCGACCAAGCCACGCGGATCGGGTAGAATCCGCGTTCATGTCCGAAGAAAGCTCGAATTTGGTGACGCTGCTGGCGGCGAACCCAATCGACCTGCGCCGCATCGGCGCTCACCCGGATCAGTGGTATCCGCTTGCCTGGTCGGACGAACTTAAACCCGGCAAGACTTTGGCCCGGCGTTTCGCCGGGGATCCCATTGTTCTCTACCGCGGCCAGAGCGGCAGGGTCTTTGCGCTGGAAGATCGCTGTGCGCATCGCCAGGTTCCCTTGCATCTCGGGGTGGTCAGCGGCGATGAGCTGAAATGCCACTATCACGGCTGGGTTTACAACTGCACCGGCAAATGCATCAACGTGCCGTACCTTGGCCCGGAACGGCTGCCCACCGGTGTGAGGAGCTACCCGGCGCGGGAAATCGATGGCTTGATCTTTGTTTTTCCGGGCGATACAACCCTGGCGGAGAGCCGCCTGCCGTCGACTCTCGGCTCCTCGCAGCGCAGGGACTACAAGACGCGCCGTCTCAACCGTGAGGTTGCCTGCCACTACACCTTCATGCACGAAAATCTTTTCGACATGAACCATCAATTCATGCACCGCAAGCACATGGGATCCATTCGAGCCCGTTGTCTGGGACGAAATCATGGCGAGAACTGGGCGGAAGTCGAATATAGCTTCAGCCGCACCGAGGGAAAATCATCCGTGGGCGAGCAGGTGATCGTCGATCTCATGCGCAAGCGCGGCGAGGCCAAGAAAGATTTTTGCGATCATATGCGCATACGCACCGACTACCCGACGCAAAGCCTGAAGGTATGGGTAGGCCGGGACATCAAGCAATCCGACGACCCGGTTCTCGACGTATGGCTGGGCTACACGCCGCTCGACGCGGAGCAGCGTAGCAATCGCACCTACGGTTTTCTCTCGGTGAAGAAGCCGAGTTTTCCGGGAATTATCCATGCCGTATGGCCCTTCGTGACCTGGTTTACCGAAAACATTTTCCGCGAGGACAAGGAAATCGTTGAATACGAGCAGCGGGCCTACGATGGGCAGGGTGCGGACTGGAACAACGAGGTCTTCCCGCCGATAAGGGATTTGCGCGCCGTCTTGGCTCGCTGCGGCGTGCCGATAAAATAAGCGCCGCGCGCGCGTAAGGCATATTGCATTTTGATGACGAAGCGCCATCTGGCGTAACATAATGCTTACGCGGTGTGCTATGCGAAACCCGGAACCCATACCCAATCCGATCTCGGCTGCGAGACGTCCCTGGGACGCTCGTTTGGCGCGTCGTCTGGTCACGCCGCTCATCGACAGCTGGGTGTCACCTAACCATTTGACTACGCTGCGTTTAGGGGTAGGGCTGGCGGCCGCCGCGGCTTTTATTCCGGGAAGCTACGCGTGGTCCAACCTCGCCGCGCTGCTGCTGATCCTATCGAATTTTCTGGACCACACCGATGGCGAACTGGCACGCATAAGCGGCAAAACCAGCCGAATCGGACATCTTTACGACTTGGCCAGCGATGCCGCGGTGACTGTTTTACTGTTCATTGCAATCGGTGTCGGCATCGCGAAGCCCGGTATCCATCTGGTTCTTCCGCCAGCGATGCTGGGTCTGGTGGCGGGGACCGCTGTCGCACTGATTTTTTATGTGCGCATGCGAATCGAAGCGTTGCTGGGCAAGGCTGCGACTCGACAAGCTTTCCTGGGCGGCTTCGAGACTGAAGATGTGCTCTATCTGTTGCCCTTGGCGACGCTCTGCAATGCGCTGGTGCCCTTGCTGCTCGCGGCGTCAATCTGCGCGCCGTTGTATGCCATTTGGGTGGTCATCGACTTTCAACGGGTGAGGCGTCGAGATCGCCGCATGGCGACTGGGCTCGCCCGATAAGCGTGGCGGCGACCGGAACCGGCGGTGAGCCGGCCCTAGCCTCACGTTTGGATTCCCTGGACCTTCGGGGCCTGCGGGACGAATACGCCAGACAGGGTTCCTTTCTCTATGTTGAGAATTTCTTACCGGCGGAGATTACGGCGCAATTGATCGACGCCGCGGCCGCCGTTGGCGGCTCGGTAAATCGCAACTACTTGCCAGGGCATAAACAGGGCGGCAGCGTCGGCCGCCACACCATCGACAAGCGCGCACCCGTCATCGCCGAACTTTACCGCTCGGCCGCGCTTCGGCGGTGGCTTGATCAATTGACAGGAGAACTCCTGCAACTCTCGCCGGCCGAGGACCCGCATGCCTATGCTCTGTATTTTTATACGCGTGCCGGCGATCACATTGGCTGGCACTACGATACTTCCTACTACGCCGGCCGGCGGTACACCCTGCTATTGGGCTTGGTCGACGATTCCTCCTGCCGGCTGGACTATGAGCTGCACACGCGCGAGGAGGGCGCCGCAATGACGTCCGGATCGCTGCGGATCCCGCCCGGTGGCCTGGTGCTCTTCGATGGAGATGCTCTGCGACATCGCATCAGCCCTGCGCGCGAGGGTGAAACCCGTATCTCGCTGACGTTCGAGTATGTCACGGACCCGCGCATGCACCCTTGGTGGCGCCTCATCTCCAACATGAAGGACGCCTTTGCCTACTTCGGCTTTCGCCAGGTGTTTCACCGCTTCCTGGGACGAGGCGAGTGACCTCAACGGCGCGTTGGCTGTTGAGCATCGGCGTGCTGCTGTTCGTCGGCGTGCTGCTTTCGCAGGACCTGCCGGCGATCCTTGCGACGCTCGCGCATGCCGGCTGGGGATTGCTGCTGGCGGCGCTGTTTCACCTGCTGCCGCTCGTGCTCGACGCCGTGGCAATTTGCGTGCTCTTCGAACCCCGGTCGAGCCGCAGTCCGCTGCGCGACTCGTTGCTGGCCCGCTGGGTGGGCGAATCGGCCAACAGTCTGATGCCCGCCGGCCAAATCGGCGGTCCCGTGGTCATGGCGCGGCACCTGGCACTGCGCGGTCTGGTCCTGGAAGAGGCTGCCGCGGCCATTACGGTCAGCACCACGTTGCAGACATTCGCGCAAATTGGCTTTGCCTTGCTGGGTGTCGTCGTGCTCGGCACCCTGACGACTCGTTTCCCGCCATCCGCGCTGCGCAGCGCGGCGCTGGTTGCCAGCGCCTTTCTGGCGATTCAAGTGGGCGGATTCTATCTGATCCAGAGGCGCGGTCTTTTTAGTAAGCTAATGGGCGCGATCAGGCGATTTTCGCGCAAACGGGATTGGTCGCGGTGGGTCGCACAAGCACAGGCCATTGATCTTGCAGTGCAGGCGACCTACCGTCGCAACGGACCCGTCACGGCCAGCTTTTCACTGAGCCTGGTCGGTTGGATCGTCGGCACGGGCGAGGTTTTTCTGCTCGCCCGATTCCTCGGTACGGCCGTGAGCTGGCGCGACGCGTTTGTGCTCGAGAGCCTGGGGCAGGCCATTCGCGGCGCTGGATTCGCCATTCCGGGCGCCTTGGGCGTGCAAGAGGGCGGCTACCTGTTGCTGGCGCCGCTCGCCGGACTGGCGCCGGATGCGGGGTTGGCATTGTCGCTGGCCAAGCGTGCGCGCGAATTGTTGCTAGGCTTGCCCGGATTGCTGTACTTGCGGTTTGCCGCCCCTGACACGGCGGCGGCCGCCGGCGCGGCCCCGCCTTGAGATAGGTTTACAGAAGGATTTTGATGCGCGCTATCATTCTGGCGGCTGGGCGAGGTATTCGTCTGCAATTACCCGAGGACAGCCAACTGCCCAAATGCTTGCTGCGATTCGACGGCATGACGCTGCTCGAGAGGCATCTGCGCATGCTGAAGATCGCCGGCATCGACGACGTCGTATTGGCGCTGGGCTTTCGCCACGAACTCGTTGAGGCCGAACTCGATCGCCTGGACTGGGCGCCGCGCCCGGAGATCGTGCTCAACATGAATTTCGAGCTTGGCAGCGTGCTCACCGTGCACACCGTCGCCGACGCGCTGATCCGCGGCGGCGACATCCTGTTGATGGATGCGGACGTGCTGTATGACCAGCGCATCTTGGGAGCATTGGTGGCCGGAACTAGGCCGGTGAATCGCCTGCTGATTGACCGCGATTTTGAAGCGGGCGATGAACCGGTCAAGCTCTGCGTACGCAATGGTGTCCCCGTCGAACTGCGCAAACAATTGGCAGCCGATTTGAAATTCGACACCATCGGCGAGTCGGTCGGCTTCTTCCGCTTCGGGCAAGCCGGCGCGCGGCGGCTCGCTGCGCTGGTGGCGGAATACGTGGACAATGGGCGCGCTCACATGCCGCATGAAGAAGCCGTGCGCGATCTGCTCAAGGAGGGAAGTCACGTGCTCGAAATTGCCGACGTCACGGGGTTTCCCTGGATCGAAATCGATTTTGCCATCGATGTCGTCCGCGCGACCGAAGAGGTCTTGCCGCAACTTCAGCCTATCTCGAAAGGTGTCCCATGAATGCATCGATACGCGCGGCGGTCGTCGCCGGGATAAATGCCAAGAACAGCTCACCGACACGCAGCGCCAAACTGCGTCAGATGCTGCAGAGCGAGGAGCTGGAATTTCTGATGGAGGCGCATAACGGACTGTCGGCGCGCATCGTGCGCGAGGCGGGCTTCAAGGGCATCTGGGCCTCGGGACTGTCGATATCCGCGCAGTTTGGCGTCCGTGACAACAATGAAGCCAGCTGGACGCAGGTCGTCGAGATGCTCGAATTCATGGCCGATGCCAGCGATCTGCCCATACTGCTCGACGGCGACACGGGGTACGGCAATTTCAACAATATGCGCCGCTTGGTGCGCAAGCTCGAGCAGCGCGGCATCGCCGGCGTCTGCATCGAAGACAAACAATTCCCAAAAACCAACAGTTTCTTGAACGGCGAGCGCCAGCCGCTCGCCGACATCGAGGAATTCGCAGGCAAGATCGCCGCCGGCAAGGACACGCAGCACGATGCCAATTTCTCCATTGTCGCCCGGGTCGAGGCGCTCATCGCGGGATGGGGCATGGATGAAGCACTGCGGCGCGCGGAGGCGTACCGTCTGGCGGGTGCCGATGCCATTCTGATTCACAGTAAACTGACGAAGCCGGACGAAATCGTGACTTTCGCCAAAGAATGGGCGCGCCGCTTGCCGTTGATCATCGTGCCCACCCGCTACTACAGCACGCCGACCGACGTGTTTCGCCAGGCCGGCATCAGCACCATCATTTGGGCCAATCACCTGGTGCGCTCCGCGGCTTCCGCGATGCAAAGCGTTGCCAAAGAGATTTTCGAGAGTCAGACGCTGGTGAATGTCGAGGATCGAATTGTCTCGCTCAACGAGATCTTTCGTTTACAGGATGCCGACGAATATTCGGCGGCGGAGCGCATTTATCTGTCGAATTCGACCGCCCCGCGCGCGGCCGTGGTACTGGCGGCAGGGCGCGGCAGAGGGCTGGAGGAGATGACCAAAGACCGCCCAAAGGTAATGCTGCCGATCGCGGGCAAACCGTTGCTGCGCTGGTTGATCGACGGCTTCAAGAAAGAGAGCATCAACGATATCACCGTCGTCGGGGGCTATCGGGCCGATGCGATCGACACGGCGGGAATCAAGCTCGTGCTGAATGAGCGCCACGCTGAAACCGGCGAGCTAACCTCGTTGGCCTGTGCGCTCGATTCGCTGGATTCGGATGCCGTCATTGCCTACGGCGACTTGCTGTTCCGCAGCTATGTGCTGCGGGATCTCGTTGAATCCAAGGCTGAATTTTCCGTGGTGGTGGATTCGCTGATGGCGGGCGGCAGCAATCACACCGTGCGCGACTTCGCCTATTGCTCGCGCGGCGACGATCGGGGACTGTTCGGCACGCCGGTTCTGCTGGAGCGCGTCGCCGGCGTGGCCGATTCGGACCGTGCCCCGCACGGCAGATGGATCGGCTTGCTCAATGTCAGCCGCGCCGGTCTCGGCAAACTCAAGACGGTCATGAAGGCCTTGCGGGCCGAACACCGTTTCGCAGCGCTGGACATGCCGGCGCTGCTCAACGCGTTGATCGCCGGCGGCTCGGCCATAGAAGTTTTATATGTTCATGGCCATTGGCGGGGAGTGAATGATTTGGATGAATTGCGCCAGGCGGTGGACTTTGCTCACGCCCAAGCGCCGCTCTCTCGATGATCGAAGCGCGCAATTTTGTCGAGGCCGCGCGCGAGCGAGGATTTCGCTGGTACGCCGGGGTGCCCTGTTCCTTTCTGACGCCTTTCATCAACTATGTCCTGCAAGATCCGTCGTTGCGCTATCTGTCCATGGCGAACGAGGGCGATGCGGTGGCACTGATTGCCGGCGTGGCGCTGGCGGGCGATGCGGGCGCACCACACGGGCGTGGCATCGCCATGATGCAGAATTCCGGGCTGGGCAATGCCGTCAGCCCGCTCACCTCACTGACCTGGACGTTTCGACTGCCCCAATTGCTGGTCGTCACCTGGCGTGCGCAACCGGGCGTCGCCGACGAACCGCAGCATGCGTTGATGGGCCCGATTACACCCGGCATGCTGGAGACGATGGAAATACCCTGGGAGCTGTTTCCCACGGAAACCGAGCAAATTGGGCCCGCCCTTGACCGGGCAATCGCCCACATGGATCAGAGCGGGCGGCCTTACGCCTTGGTGATGCAGAAAGGCAGCGTGGCCGCGTATCCCTTGAAATCCGGCACCGATCGGATCGGCGGCCGAACCCACGCGGCAAACAGGGCCGCCGCCATTTGCGATCCGGCTGCCGGGTCAAGACCCTCGCGGCACGAGGCATTGCACGCCATCGTGGCGCAAACGCCGCTGCAGTCGACGGTGCTGCTGGCCTCCACGGGATTTTGCGGACGCGAGTTGTACGCGATTGACGATCGCCCCAATCATCTCTACATGGTCGGATCGATGGGGTGTGTTGTGTCCCTGGCTCTTGGATTGGCCTTGGCGCGTCCGGACATTCGCGTGATCGCCCTCGACGGCGACGGCGCCGCCCTGATGCGCTTGGGCGCATTCGCGACCGCCGGCGTGTATGGTCCTGCCAATCTTTGGCATTTGCTGCTGGATAACGGCGTGCATGATTCGACCGGCGGGCAAGCGACCGTTTCGCCGCGCGTTTCGTTCGCAGCCATGGCTGCCGCCTGCGGTTACGCCTCTTCGCTCGAGACCAGCGACCTTGGCCGGATCTCGAATTGGTTGAATGAGCCTCCTGTCGATGGCGCACGCTTTGCGAGGCTGCTCATTCGCGCCGGCACGCCGGTCGATCTCCCGCGTCCCTCCGTTACTCCCGTCGAAGTGAAATCACGCCTGATGCAGCACATCGGTGCGCCGGGCGGAGTTCACTAGTGCCGCTGAAGAATGCCGCGATCGCGGCTGGTGCCGCCCTCGCGCTCGCGCTGGCCGCCCCGAGCTGGTCTCAGATCCCGCCGCGCGACACGGGGCCCGAAGCGCCGGCCGGACCGCTGCAGGTGCCCCCGCCTCCGGCCCCGTCAATGCCCGGTTGGACGAGATGGTTCAACCCGGAAACGGCGCCGTTCATTCCCATTCCCTATGTCGCTCAGGACCCGGACAGCGGCACGACGATCGGTTTGATTCCGACCTGGGTCAGCACCGATGAGAATCACAATGTCAGCAAAATCGTCGCTCCCGACGTGATCTACAACCCGAATTTCGGGGTCGGCGTGCACGGTCGTATTTACTCATTCTCCTCGGGCGATGAGCAATGGTCGGCGGTGGCGGGGATCAAGCAGCGCGTGGAGCGCGAGTTTGACGGGGAGTACCAACTCGGCCGATTGCGCGAGGGCCGCTGGTCGCTCAATTTCAGTTTGGTCTACGACCGCGACGGTACCACGCGCTTCTACGGTATCGGCAATCAAACGCGCGCCTCCGCGCAAACCAACTTCACCGACCAGCAAGAATACGGGCAAGTCCAGGTCGGACTGAACTTCAACCACACGTGGCAGCTGCGCTACACCTCACGACTGCAGACCGTGGATGTCCTGCCCGGCACCTTGAAGGATGTGCCGTCCATTGACACGCGATTTCCCCACAGGCTTGGCACCAGCAAGGAATTCCTCAATCGCCTCTCTCTGGTGTACGACACGCGCGATGATTTGACCGTACCCAGCCGGGGAATGCAGTGGGTATGGTACGTGGGCGCATCCTCGAAGAACGGCCTCGTGAACGATTCCTCGTACAGCGAGGCGGGAATCGACGGGCGAGGCGTCTGGCCGGTCGCGCCGGACACGGTGCTCGCGGCGCATTCCTCGCTGCGCTACCTGCCGACCGTCCACGAGATACCGTTTTGGGCTCTCAGCACCATCGGCGGAGGCGAAAGCGTGATTGGCGGCGAGCAGCCTTTGCGCGGCTTCGGCGCGGGGCGATTCTACGATCGAGACTCCTTCTCAGCCACGGTCGAATTGCGCCGCAAGGTTTACACCTTTGATGCGGTCACAACGCGTCTCGACATCGAGATAGCGCCGTTCGCGGACTTCGGCCGGGTGTTTGGGCGCACCAGCACCAATCCGCTCAGTCACGTACACGAAGTCTTTGGGGTCGGGTTTCGGGGGATCGCCCGGCCCTATGTGGTGGGCTATGTGGATGTGGGCTATGGCTCTGAGGGCGCCGCGGTGTTCACCGGTCTTAACTACCCCTTCTAGCTGCCGGTCATTTCCCCTTCGCCGCCGGAGCGGTGCTCTCTTCAGTCTTGTCCGGCTGCTGCTCGACGATTTCATACCAAATCGCGTTCAATACGGCAAAGGAAAGCGCCAGTCCGGTACCGAGTATCCAGCTGAAGTACCACATCAATAACCGCCCTCGTGCTCGTGCATATTTTCCAGTGTCAGCCGGCCGCGCAGCACCCTGAAGACCCACCCCGTATAGACCAGAATGATGGGCAGAAACACGCAGACGGCACCCAGCATGATCAGCAGCGTCTTGGCGCTGCTGGAGGCGTCCCACACAGTCAAGCTCTGATTGGGGAAAGTAGAAGAGGGCAGCAAGAACGGAAACAGTGCAAATCCACCCGTCGATATTGTACCCGCTTGAACCAAAATGCTCGCCACGAAGGCGCCGACGCCGCGCCGGGCATGCAGCAATACATGGGCAGCGAGCGCGCCAAGCACCGCACATGCCGGCGCGGTCCACATCCAAGGCCAGTGGCGAAAATTGTTGAGCCAGGCGCCGGCAACCAGGGCGACGGTCTTGTGCGTCGGATCGGACGCCCCGGCCTGATCGACGACGCTCGTAATCTCGTAACCTCCAAGCGCTGAGTACAACCAGAACCCCGCGGCGAGAAACGCCACCAGAAAAATCGCGGATGCCACGCGGCCGGCTCGGCGCGCGCGAGCCGCCATGGGTTCGCCTACTTTCAGAGAAACATAGACGTTTCCATGCAAAATCAACATGGAAAAACTGATGATTCCGCCGAGCAACGCAAAAGGATGCAGCAAGTTGAAAAAGCTGCCCGTGACGACGGGGCGTTGCAGGGTGTCGAAATGAAACGGTATGCCGAGAAAAAGATTGGCGAAGGCAACGCCGAGCAACAGGGCCGGGATGCCGCCCGCGAGAGTCAGCACAATGTCCCAGCCAGCTCGCCAGCGCACGTCGGTCAATTTATCTCGATACGCAAAGCCCACGGGACGCAAGATCAACGCGATCAGCACCAGAAACATGGCCAGATACAAACCCGAGAAGGAGATCGCATACAACAGCGGCCATGCGGCAAAGGCCGACCCGGCGCCGGCCACGAGCCAAACCTGATTGCCTTCCCAAACCGGCTCTACCGACGCGAGCACGGTGCGGCGCTCGGCGTCGGTTCGCCCAAGAAAAGTGAAGCTCGCGCCCACGCCCAGATCGAATCCATCGGCGATCGCGAATCCCATGAGCAGCACGCCGATGATCAGCCACCAGATTATCCGCAAGGTTGCGTAGTCCAAGAGCGTTGAGCTCATGACGAATACCCCATTCCTTCCGGGCCGCGCCGTATCGTGCGCACCAACAGATACGCGTCCACGACAGCTAGAGCCGAGTAGAAGACCACGAATCCGGCCAGCGACAACCAGACATTGCCCACGTGCATGCGCGACACGCCGAGGAAGGTGGGCAGCACCCCATCGACGACCCAGGGCTGCCGGCCGTACTCGGCGACGATCCAGCCTACTTCGACGGCTATCCAAGGCAACGGTAAGCTGAAAAAAGCCAACCTCAGGAACCCGGGATGCCGATCGAACCGGTGGCGAGTGGCAAGGTAAAATGCCGTCGCGAACAGCGCGATGAAGTAGAGACCGAGCGCCACCATGAGCCTGAAGCTCCAAAACAGCACCGGCACGTTCGGCACGGTCGACCAGGCGGCCGCATCGATCTGCTGCGGGGTCGCCGCGGCAGGATTGTCGGTGAAGCGCAGCAACAGCAACCCATAGCCCAGGTCCGCCTGATTTGCTTCAAATCGCCGTACGAGCTCCGGGTCCGACGGCTCCGTCGAGCCGCGCAGCAGCTGCAGCGCTGCATAGGCATCGGCGCCCAGGACGATGCGCGCGCGCGCCCGAGCCACCAGATCATCGATACCCAGGACCCGCTGATCGAACGAACGGGTTGCGATGAGGCCCAGCGCCCAGGGAATCTTTATTTCAGCGTGCGTCTTGCGCGCCGCGACGTCGGGAAGTCCAAACAGCGTAAAACTGGCCGGCGGCGCTTCGGTGTGCCACTCCGCCTCGATGGACGCGATTTTCATCTTTTGATTTTCGCCGTCCAGATAGCCCGACTCGTCGCCCAGCACGACCACCGAGATGGAGCATGCCAAACCGAAGCTCGCCGCCACCGCCATGGAGCGCTTCGCGATCGCGTCATTGCGTCCGCGCAGCAAATACCAGGCGCTGATCGACAGGACAAAGACCGAACCCATCACATAGCCGGCCGCGATGGTGTGCACAAACTTCGCCTGAGCGACCGGATTGAACAGCACCTCGGTGAAAGAAGACATTTCCATCCGCATGGTGTGGTAGTTGAAGTGCGCGCCAACCGGGTGCTGCATCCAGCCGTTGGCAATCAGAATCCAGAGGGCCGAGAGACTCGAGCCGAGCGCCACCAAAGCGGTGACGATGAGGTGTGCAATTTTTGACAGCTTGTCCCAGCCAAAGAAGAACAGCCCCACAAAAGTCGATTCGAGGAAAAATGCAACCAGGCCTTCCAGCGCGAGAGGGACGCCAAAAATGTCGCCGACGTAATGCGCGTAGTAAGCCCAGTTGGTGCCGAACTGGAATTCCATCGTGATGCCGGTCGCAACGCCCATCGCAAAATTGATGCCGAACAGCACGCCCCAAAACTTGGTCATTTGCTTCCAAATCTCGCGGCCCGTCATGACGTAGACCGACTCCATGATGACCAGCAACATGGACAGCCCGAGCGTCAATGGCACGAACAAGAAATGATAGAGCGCGGTAAGGGCGAACTGCAGGCGCGAGAGCGCAACGACGTCCAGATCAATCACGCGCCGCCACCCCTAAAGAAAAGAAACCAAAGCAGAATCAATCCCAACAGTTTGGCGACAAGGGCCCAAGTGATCTTGGCCTTAAGATCACGTCGCCAATCCTCGGTTTGATCACGTGTGCTTATGCCGAAAAATTACGCCGTTCTCTATTTCTTGGCAAGCTCGTGCATAATCGGTGCCATGAGTGAACCTCGCGGCCCGCGTCTGCGCCCTAGCGGCTCCATTCTCGTCACCCGAATTCGTGCGCCCACGCAGGTACGAACCGCTTGCGTTACCGTGCTGTTTGCCGATCTTCGCGGCTACACCGGCATGGTGGAGCGGTTGCCGGCGGCGCGGGTCGTGCCGCTGCTGGATGAGTTCTTTCGAGTTCTCGGCGGTGCCGCCCATGAGCTCGGCGGCGAGGTGTATCACATGGCAGGGGACGGGATCATGGCGGGCTTCGGTGTGAATGCGGAAGGCAGCGGCGGGGCCTCTGAGGCCCTGGCGGCGGGGCATGCCATGTTGAAGGGCTTCGAGCCGGTTGCCAAGCGCTGGCGGAGCGAGCTGTCCATCGAGGCTGGCATCGGGATCGGGCTGCACCAGGGTGAGGTGGCATTTGGAGTCCTGGGCCCGCCCAAGCGCAAGGTCACGACCTTGGTGGGCGACACCGTCAATGTCGCCGCGAGGCTCTGCAGCCGCGCGCGTGCCGGAGAAGTGTTGTTCTCCTGTACCGTTGCCGCGGCCCTGCGTATCTCTGCCGAGACCCCGGGCAGCGCGGCATCGACTTCATTTCTGCAGCTCCCGCAGTTCGAACTGCGGGGCCGTCGAGGACCCATCGACATCTGGTGCGTGCCGGCACCGGAGCGCTTGGCCCTGTAGCGGCAGGACCGGTTGGTGCCCCGAGCCGGGGTCGAACCGGCATGACCTTGCGGTCAACGGATTTTCGTACCCGCTACGGCTTGCGCCGCCGCGCCATTGCGCGTTTGGGGTCTGGAGTGCGCCACGACCATGAGAGTCCGTTAGAACTGCTTTTAGGTCCCCGCCGTCCACTCTCTACACCTGCCGGCTGCTTAAAGCGCAGTCCGGATTGGCTCGGCGTTGCCTTGAGGATATCCCCGGGGATTCGCCGACTTTGACGGGATTCAGCAGGGCGTTTCCGCGGCTGCCGCTCAATTTTATAAGTCCGTTGCGTCTACCAATTTCGCCATCGGGGCAAGCGCGCCAGTGTACCTTAGGAACGCCTGCTCACGGCGAGATGAGATGCCGAACCGCGGCTTTGGAACCCACGATCGGGTCCCAAAGCCGCTCACTTCTACTTATCGAGCTTGGTAACCTTCGAACCTTCCAGGGAAACATCGCCGATCAGACCCTTTTCGCCGAAGACGAAGCCAAGGATCGGTCGTTGCAGCGTCTGGGTGTCATAGGCGCCACCTGCGCCTTTCGACAGCACGGCCACATTGGTGTCCGCGCCGATCGTCCAGCCGTGGCCGGTCATGAATTTATCCAGCGTTTCCTGTGTCATGAATAAAATGACTTCCTTGTGCTTCGCCAGTCCGAGCGTCAGGCCGACGGACGCCGACCCGATGCTGTAGTAGGCGACATTTTTTCCGTCGATGCGCAGCGCTCCCTCGCCGAATTCACCGGCGACGCCCGCGCCGCCCTTGGTAACGCGCGGGAATACCAGAACGCCCTTGGCTCGTGCGACCAAATCTTTATGCATTGGATTGAGTTCATAAAACTGATGCATCGCGACGTGCACACGCTCATCGATTTGCGCCGGAGTGGCGCCGAACGAGACCGCGCTCAGGAGCAAAGCAGCGACTGCCAAGCCCGATGCCGCGAACAATGGTTTAAGTTTCATAAATCGTTCCTGTTGTTGAATTATTAACGCGGTTAGTCTACGCAAATGCCCACGCCGCGATACGCTGTGGCGGCGCGTCGTGAGGTAGGCGTTTGCTTACGGGAGTATCGATGTTTGGTCTGTTCGAAAAGCTGGTTTCCCCCTATCCGAATAGCGCGACTGGGGCGTTGCCGCAAGGTTTTTTCCCATTCCTGTGGGCCTGCGCACGCGGCGCGCGGCGCTACATCGCGGCCATGACCCTGCTGACCGGCGCCATCGGCGTTTTCGAGGCCCTGTTGTTCAGCATGTTGGGGCGCGTCGTGGACTGGCTGGCAAAGGTTCAGCCCGCAAGGCTATGGACGGAACAGCGCACGCATCTATTGCTGCTGGCCGGCATTCTAATGGGCAGCGTGGTCATGATTGGCTTGCAAAGCCTGCTCAAGCAACAGGCCCTGGCCGGCAATTTCGCGATGCGGTTGCGATGGAATTTTCACCGCAACATGCTGGCGCAAAGCTTGAGTTTTTATCAGGACGAGTTTGCCGGACGGGTCGCCACCAAGGTCATGCAAACAGCCTTGGCCGTGCGCGATACCTGGATGATATTGGCCGATATTCTGGTCTTCGTCGTGATTTATTTCGTGACGATCGCCCTGGTCGTCGGAAGCTTCGATCTATGGCTGCTGGCGCCTTTCTTTTGCTGGCTCGGCTGTTATCTCTTGGCCGTCTGGTACTTCGTGCCGCGTCTCGGCGCGGTGGCCAAGGCACAGGCGGACGCACGGTCGCTCATGACCGGGCGGATTACCGACGCCTACACCAACATCGCCACGGTGAAGCTGTTCTCGCACACGCAGCGTGAGGCGGTGTACGTGCAAGGAGCCATGGCGGAGTTTCTGCAGACCGTGTATCGCCAAATGCGCATGGTCACCGGCTTCGAAATCGTCAATCACTTGTTGAGCATGGGACTCATCGCGGGCACCGCCGGGGTCACATTGTGGCTATGGACACAGGCTCGAGTGGGCGTCGGGGCGGTCGCCGCCGCGACGGCCATGGCGCTGCGGCTCAACGGCATTTCGCATTGGGTCATGTGGGAAATGGCTTCTCTGTTCGAGCAGATCGGCACGGTCCAAGACGGCATCAACACGCTTGCGCGCCGGCCCACCGTGGTCGATCGCGCCGATGCCGTGCCGCTTCGCGTCATCAGCGGCGACATTCGTTTCGAGCATGTCAGTTTCAACTACGGCGCCGCGCAACACGCCGCCGGCCGCGTCATCGAGAACCTGAACATCCATGTTCGTGCGGGCGAGAAAATCGGCCTGGTCGGACGCTCGGGCGCCGGCAAGAGCACCATCGTCAATCTGCTGCTGCGCTTCTACGACATACCGCAGGGCAGGGTGCTCATCGACGGGCAGGATATTGCGATGGCGACGCAGGAGAGCCTGCGCGAGCAGATCGGCATGGTGACGCAGGACACGTCGCTGTTGCATCGCTCGGTTCGCGACAACATTCTTTACGGGCGCCCCGACGCCAGCGATGCCGAAATGATTGCGGCGGCAAAGCGGGCGGAAGCGCACGAGTTCATCATGACGCTCTCCGACCCGAAGGGCCGAACCGGCTACTCGGCGCATGTCGGCGAGCGGGGCGTGAAGCTCAGCGGCGGCCAGCGCCAGAGAATTTCCATCGCGCGAGTGATGCTCAAAGATGCGCCCATACTTTTGCTGGACGAAGCAACCAGCGCTCTTGACAGCGAGGTCGAGGCGGCAATTCAACAGAGCCTTTATCGCCTGATGGAGGGCAAGACGGTCATGGCGATTGCGCATCGTTTGTCCACCATTGCGGCGATGGATCGATTGATCGTGCTCGACCGGGGACACATCGTGGAAGAGGGTAATCACTATTCCTTATTGGCGCAGAAGGGCCTGTATGCCCGGCTATGGGCGCACCAAAGCGGCGGGTTCCTCGGCGAAACGGAAGAAGCCGATGCGCCAAGCGCCGCCGGTCGCGGGCTTGCGACCGAAGTGATCAGTGAATAGAGGAGCTCTGATAGCGCTGCTGCCGGTAAGGTGGCTGAATCGATTCTCGCTGGCGCCGACCGATCTGCTCCGCGACCGGACGTACCGCAGGCTCTGGTCCTCGATCCTGATTTCCTCATTTGGCGGGCAGGTGACCTTGCTCGCCATTCCGCTGACCGCGGCAGTGCTCATGCACGCGGCACCCACGCAGATGGGCCTCCTCACGGCCATGGAAATCGTTCCTTTCGCCTTGTTTTCGCTGCCGACGGGCGTGATGCTCGATCGAGTCAGGAAGTTGCCCGTGTATGTCGTCGGTGAACTGTCGATCGCCCTTGGCGTTGCCACCGTTCCGATAGCCTGGTGGCTCGGATGGCTCTCCATGCCCTGGCTGTACTTCGTGGCGTTCTTGATCGGCGCGGTGAATACGACCGCCGGCAGCGCCGCGCAAATTGTCCTGACCCAGATCGTCCCACGCTCGCGCTTGGTGGAAGCGCACGCGAAAAATGCTCTCGCCACGGCCACGGCAGAGGTGACAGGACCTGCCGCCGCGGGCGCGTTGATCAAGTTGACGGGCGCGCCGCTTGCACTCGTGGCGAACGCTTGTTTGTTGATGATCTCGGCATCCATTCTTCGCGGCGTTCCCGTTCGAGAAACCCCCAGCAAGGTCAATCCTCGATTCTGGTCCGCGATGCGCGAAGGTTTGGATTTCGTGCGCGGCCACAAGCTGCTGGTCACCATGGCAAGCTGCGTCGGAGTCTGGCAAATGTGCAACCAATCGGCCACGGTGGTGCAAATCCTGTTTGCGATTCATCAACTCGGGCTCTCGGAACGGGGCGTGGGATTCAGTTACGTTGCGCTGGGCGTCGGCACCGTATTCGCGAGTGCCAATGGGCACCGGGTCGTCAGGCGCCTGGGACCAGGTCCCACATTCGTTTTGGGATTTGCCGTTTCCGGTGCGGGCTGGCTGCTGCTCGCCGTGGCGCCGGCCAATTCGCTCGGTGTTCTTGCCTACGCCACGATGCTGTTGATGTACGGTGTCGGCGCCATTTTTATTTTCATCAATTTTCTTTCGCTGCGCCAGTCCGTCACCCCGGCACCGATGCTCGGCCGCATGACCAGCACGATGCGCTGGTTGATCCTCTTGCCCGCGGGACCCGGCGCGCTGTTGGGCGGGTGGGTTGGAGAGCATGTGGGCTTGCGGGCGGCGTTGGGTTTTTCCGGCGTCACGGCGTTGCTGCTGGCTTGCGTGGCCTGGCGGCTGCCCGTGATTCGCAGCGTGAAAACATTACCAACTCTTAAGGCTGAGGCGGTTACGCCATATTCTTCAGATTCTCAATGAGTTAAGGAGTCGACTTGCCCGCGTGAATGCGGGCAAGTCCTACATACGCCGGCCGGCCGTCAACGGAACATATCGCGGTGCCGTTTAGGCACTAAGTTTGGTCGTCTCGAGGCCGAACGACATCAAGAAGGAGTAGTGAATGAAAGCTTCTCGTAAGGCTCTATTTTTAGGGTTGTGCATGGCCGCGAGCGCGATAACCGTTCCGACGATCGCATCCGCCGGCGTCGTCGTGGATATCGACGTAGCGCCGCCGCCGATACGCGTTGAGACCGTGCCCCCGCCGCGCGTGGGTTTCGTTTGGGCACCGGGCTATTGGGAATGGCGCGGCCATGAACATGTCTGGGTCGCGGGCCGTTGGGTCGGCGAGCGCCGAGGGTATCACTGGGTCCCGGACCGTTGGGACCAACGCGGGGAGCGTTGGCACCACGAGCGGGGTCATTGGGAACGCTAGGTGTCCGATTGACGAACTGAAAGAGAATTGCGGCGCGGACTGAAGGACGCGCCGCGATTTTTTTGTGCGTTCGAGCCGCGCGTGAACTAGAGTGCAGTTCCGATGAGTGCCAAGAACGCGCTGCGAGTAGGTCTCGTCTCCGATACTCACGGCCTATTGAGGCCCGAGGCGCGCGCGTTTGCCGGCGGCTGCGACTATATCATTCATGGCGGCGACATCGGATGCGCCGCGATTCTCGACCAGCTATCGGCCATGGCGCCGCTGATTGCCGTCAAGGGCAACAATGACCGGCAATCCTGGGCCGTTCATTTGCCGGAGACCGAGATGATCAGGGTGGGCGGCGTGTTCATTTACGTCATCCATGACATTTCGCAACTCGACATCGAACCCCATGCCGCGGGCGTGCAGGTCATCGTATCGGGTCACTCGCACAAACCGCTGATCGAGCAGCGCGACGGCATTTTGTACATCAACCCCGGCAGTTGCGGTCCAAGGCGGTTCAGGCTGCCCATCTCGGTCGGTGAAATGCTCGTTGACGGTACCAAGGTCAAGGCGCGAACCCTGGAATTCGCCCACCGTTAGTAGGCAGGCGCCGCGGCGCCGCAACCCCCGTGGACCCACCAGAAAGGTAAGGGAATCGGAATGCCGCTTTAAACCAAAGCCCAGCGCCCGGGTACTCATCGGTTATAACCGCGCTCATTTGGAACGCCTCAACGTTTCAGCCCGGATTGGTCGCATGACTGACGCTTGGCCCCGGAGACCCGATGCTTTCGATCTTGGTTTGCCACTCTTATTTTCTGCGGCTGGACCAAAAGCAGATCGCGCGCGCCAAACCGTATCCGCCGTTGGCGACCCTCCAGGTCGTGTCCCTGCTGCGGGACGCCGGGCACCAGGTGTCGTTTTTCGACGCCATGCTGGCCGAAGGAATCGACGAGTACGAGCGATTGTTGGAATCGGCGGCGCCTCAGCTTGTCCTTTTCTACGAGGATAACTTCAATTTCTTGAGCAAAATGTGCCTGGCCACCATGCGCCGGGCTGCTTGCGACATGATCGGTTCGGCGCGGCGTTCCGGCGCCAGGGTTATCGCGGCGGGACCCGACGTGAGCGACGCACCCGGGCCGTACCTTCGCGCCGGCGCAGATTTGGCCTTGGTGGGCGAAGGCCTATCCGCTCTCCTCGAACTGCTGCCGCGGCTCGATGCACAACTGCGCATCAACAGCGACGACCTGGTCCGCGGGCTCTCGGGCATTGCGTCGTTGAGCGCCGGCAAAGTTGTCAAGGCGAGCGGCACCAAGGGATTGGCGCTCGCCCACGACGCGGGTCTCGCAGCATGGGATCTCGTCGACATCGATCGTTATCGCTCGGTATGGATGAAGGCCCATGGCTATTTCAGCCTCAACATGGCCGCCTCACGCGGATGTTCCTTCCGTTGCACCTGGTGCTCCAAGCCCACCTGGGGCAATCAGTATCTGCAGCGCAGCCCGCTGGAAGTCGCTGCCGAGATGGCGTACCTCAAGCGCTCGTTCAATCCGGACCACATATGGTTCGCGGACGATATCTTCGGCTTTCGCGTGGACTGGGTGACTCAATTTGCCGCGGCAACGCGCGCGGCGGGTGCGCAGATTCCGTTCAACATACAAACACGCGCGGATCTGATCAGCGAGAAGATGGCGCTCGCCCTGCGAGATGCCGGCTGCCAAGAGGCATGGATCGGCGCGGAGAGCGGCAGCCAAAAGATCCTGGATTCCATGAACAAGGGCACGACGGTGCCGGAGATCCTGACCGCGCGCGAACGGCTGAAAGCAGCGGGAATTCGCGTGGGCTTTTTCATCCAGTTGGGATACATCGATGAGCAATTCGAGGACATCCTGGCGACCCGGGATTTGCTGGCGTCCGCGCAGCCTGACGAGATCGGCGTCAGTGTGTCGTATCCCTTGCCGGGCACGAAATTCTACGATCTTGTGAAGGCACAAATGCGCGCGAAGACGCACTGGCACGAGAGCAACGATCTCGACATGATGTTCCACGGCACTTACACGTCGGATTTCTATCGCACGGTGCGCAACTTGCTGCATGATCAGGTCGCATTGCAGACTGCCGATGCGCAGCGGCTTCCCGAATATGAAAGGGCCGTCGACGCGGTCGAACGGCGCTGGCAGGAATTGTCGAGGAACGAGTTGACATACCGCTCGTCCAGTCAAAAGCCGGCGGCGATAGCCTGATTGACAGTGCGCGCAGTGCACTCCAGCGCCATGATCCCGCCGCCCGCAGAATTGCATCGCGCCCTGTGCGAGATCACCGAAAGGCTGGCGCGCGAACTCGCGACTCCAAGCCGGACCGCACCCGACTGGTCTGAATACGAGTGGACGATCGCGCGCGCAGTCGCCGCCATGCATGGGATTTCCCCCTTGCTATCGCGCGCGTTGCGGTGGCACGGACCGGGCGCGTGGACGACGTTTTTGGGTGAACAAAGAACTCATACGCGCGCCAGGCATCAGCGTATTCAGGAGCTCTTACGGTCCATAGACCAAAAGGCGCTCGAGGCAGGCGTGGCCGCGACGGCATTGAAGGGCGCGGCGCTGCATGCATTGGGCCTGTACGAGGCGGGCGACAGACCGATGGCGGATGTCGACCTGCTCGTGCGCCCGGTTGATGTAGAGCAGACCGCGGAACTACTGGCGTGCTTGGGATTCCGCCAGTCCGAGGAATCCTGGAAGGAGCGGGTATTCACGCCCGTCTGTGATTCCGCAGCGGCCGAATTGGGCGAACATACGGCAAACAGCTTGAAAATCGAGCTGCACCATCGCATTTGCGAGAAACTGCCTTTGTACGTAACCGACGTGTCGGAATCCATCTTTCCCTGGCGGCCAACAGCGGGACTCAACAGCTATCCCTCGAAGGCCTCGCTCATGCGTCACTTGCTGCTGCACGCGGCGGGCTCCATGGCGTTTCAGAACCTGCGAATACTGCAGCTGCACGACATCGCGCTGCTGGCCGGGCGGATGAGCGATGCGGATTGGAAAGAAATTGCGGAGCCGGGCCCGGCACATGCTCGGCTGTGGTGGGCGTATCCGCCCCTGAGGTTGACGTCCCGATACTACGAAGGCGTGATGCCGGCGGGCGTGCTGGCGGCATTGAAGGATGAATGCCACTTTGTCTTGCGGGCGCTGGGAACAAAAAAATCGCTGGTCGATGTTTCCTATTCTTATCTTTGGGTAAAGGCGTTTCCCGGCATAGAATGGTCGCAATCGATCGGAGAATCGCTGCACTTTGCGGCAACGCGCGTGCGCCCGGATGCAATGCATCTGGACAAACGTAAAGAACTTGCGGCCAATCAAGTCTGGGCGAAGCGGTCCGAATGGTCGGAAATGTCCCAGGGCCGCCGTATGCTGCGCTGGCTAACCTCGCGCCAGACCCGCCCGGCAACGATGCACGCCATCAACGCGGCGTTCACCCACTTGAAATGACCGACGTCCACCGGCAGGTTCCTGCGCGTTGCGACGGCTTGTTGGGCGACACCAGGGCGCGCGATTATTCCGACAAGCTGTCGAAGTTCAACGCCTTTGCGGCGACGGAACTGCGCGGGCTGATCAAAGGATTGGATCTCAAATCAGGAATGCATGTTCTTGACGTTGGGTGCGGGACGGGCGAAGCCTTGAACTGGCTGCTGCGCGAAGTCTCGCCAGCGGGGCGGGTGGTGGGCGTCGATCTGGCCGAGGCGCATGTCGCCGCGGCCAGGCTCAAAGCGGCGCCGGAAATACAACTTTATCAAGCGAATCTATTCGATGATCTGTTTGAACCGGCGAGCTTTGATCTGGTCTGGTGCGTCAACACCATCAATCACCTGACCGATCCGAAAGCCGGCGTGGTCCATCTCGCGGCGCTGCTGCGCGACGGAGGCCGGGTCGCGCTCGGGCAAAGTTCGTTTCTTCCGGACATGTACTTCGCCTGGGACGCGAGACTCGAGGGCGCCGTCAACGACGCCGTACGCCGGTACTACCGGGATCGATATGCACTGGACGAGCGTGATCTCACGGCGGTGAGGGCGTTGGTCGGCCTTTTGCGGCAGGCCGAGCTCCAGAATATAACCGTTCGCACCGTCATGATCGAACGGCTATCGCCACTGGACGCCGCGAGCGAATCGTACCTGAGGGAGTCCGTTTTTCGCGACACCTGGGGCGAGCGGCTTCGACCTTATTTGTCGCCCGCCGACTACCATGAACTGGCGGGACTTTGCGATTTCGAGCATCCGAATTACGCCCTGCGCAGGCCGGACTTTCATTTTCTGCAATCCTTTACGTTGGCAATCGGAGAGCTCTGATGCACCACCAATTGCCTCCAAGCGAGATCCGCGGCAATAGATCAGAGCGAGACCAGGACAATCAGCGCAATGCCGCCGAGAATGAACCAGCTGCTTCGATCGCGCAATGCGAAGACAACCGGATCATCAGGCATTCTGCCGCGCGTGGTCAGCAGCCAGACGCGGCTGATCCAGAACAGCAGCAGTGGACACACGAGCCACAGCGGCTTGCGGTGATGATACAGCACCAAGGAATCTGCGCTGTTGATATAGAAGGCCATCACGACCACCGTGCAATACCCCGCAGCCGCGCCAATACTCAGCAAGAACGGCAAATCCGCCGTGGTGTAGCCGCGATCGGCAATCGCAGCGTTACCGACCTGCTTTGCATCGTTGATCTCGGTGTATCGTTTCGCAATACCGAGACTCAAGAAAATGAATATTGAAAACGCAAGCAGCCAAAAAGACACCGGAATTGACGTGGCTGAAGAGCCCGCAATAATTCGCAGCGTATATAGAGCCGCCAGTGTCATGACGTCGACTAGCGCGATATGCTTGAGTCGCAGCGTATAGGCCCACGTGAGGCAATAGTAGCCGCATAGCACCGCCGTAAAGCGATATCCCACGACCAGTGCCAGGCAGATCGCCACGGACGATACCGCGATTGACGCGACGAAGCCGCTTCGCGCCGTCAAGCGGCCACTTGCGAATGGACGCTCGCGCTTCCTAGGGTGTCGCCGGTCGGCCGCGAGATCGAACAAATCATTGATCACGTAGACGCTGGATGCGCACAGCGAGAAAGCAAGGAACGCGAGCGCCGATTCGATCAAAACTTGCGATTGCAGGATTCTATGGGAAAACACCGCCGGCAAGAAAATCAACGCATTCTTTGCCCATTGGTGCACGCGGAATGATTTGATCCATAAACCTGCTGTCCAGCCGTGGTCAGTCACTATGGTGCTACCGCCTCGATTGCTCGATTGCTCGAAACTTGGCGATGGTCGCGCCACGGCATCAGTAAGGCCGCGAATCCGATCCAGCCGCCGATCAATCGCGGGTAACTCAGCAGCAGCGCCCAGACGGGGTGCGGTGCCCGGTAGTTCATGGGCCACGCAATCAAGAAGGTTGCGACGCAGGCCGCACACAAGGCTCCTGTCGAGCGTAGCAGCCAGGCTTGGTGCCAAAGCACGGCGAGCGGCAGCAGCAACACGATGTAATGATACTGCTCGGCAGCCGGACTCAGCAGCTCTACGAGCGCCACGGCGGCGGCAAAACTTAGCGCCGGGCGCCGGCGAGCAGTCAGGGCGAAACAGGCAATGGCCGCGGTCGCAAGGGTGAGCGCGCTTGCCAGTACGGGGGCATTGAAGATGGGATGCGGATTCAGCTGCGCGTCGAAGCGCAGCCAGTGCTGCCAGAAGCCGCCGGTGTCCTGGTATACCGTCAAAGTTGCAGAGGGCCGGCGTATCGCCTTCGGTACGGCAACAAAGAGAAACGAGCGCCACGCATCAATACCCACCCACGGCAATGTGATTGCAGCGGCGGCGATTCCCGTCACGATAGACGACCACACCGCGGTCCAGCGTCGCTGGGCAAGCATCAGCAATCCGATCGGCCACCCGGACAACTTCAGGGCCATGGCCAGACCCAAGGCGACCCCGGCAAGGGCATCCTGGTGACGCGAATAGGCTCGCCACCCGATCACGTGCAGCAGCAACAGGAATGCGTAAATTTGACCGAGTTGGAATTGTTCGCGGGCCGGCGCGGGCAGCGTGAACAGAGCCGTTATCCCGGCCAGCCCCAACAGATGCCACGAGCCTGAAAGCTGAGTTGCGATCAATCCAATCGCAATCCCGAGCCAAAGCACACTCAGGCCGATCCAAAGTTTGCGAGCTTGTTCGACCGTCAGATACGCAAAAGGAACCCAGGCGACTGCCATGACAGGCGGATTAGCCAGGTAAATATCGGTGACTTGGCCTCCGCTGACTTCTTTGACACGCGCTGAAAACCACTCGTCGTCGTAGAGCCGTGCGCCAGGCTCGCCATTCTTGATGATCTGCGCGCCGACGTAGTAGGCGAGGAATCCGTTGGTCAATCTGTCTGCGGCAGGGATCACGGTATGCACGATAAACACTGCAACGATGGCCGTGAGGATCGTGGTTGCCATGATTGCTCGCAGGACCGGCTTTGCGCCCGACCCGTGCAAGTTAGCCTGCACCCCGTTCGACATGAACTCTCCCTGCCCCGATCAGCGCGTCAGCTCAATCGCTGGAGGGGCGAATTGTAGCGAATCGTTGCATCGGAGACACAGCCGCGCGCCGGATTCTTTCGTGCGCCGAGTGCATCAGGCAGTCGCGCCGTCGGAGGAATCCGGCTGGTCTGCGGCTGCGGAATACTCTATGCTCGCCTGAGTAGCGACTGCGTTGGGTCCAATTGGGAAGGCTCATTTGTCACAGCGGAATGAAAACGAACTGGAAGGGTTTCATGAGAGTCTTCATGAACACCCGGACTCCAAAGTTGCATCTCCCAGAGCGTTCGGATTGACATTCGCGGCGGTATTTTCGGCGCTCGGAGTATTGCTCTCGCTTCGGCATGGCCAGTTGCGCATAGGGAGCTTTCTGGTCGGATTTGTCTTCCTCATCGTTGCCCTGGCGCTGCCCGGGTTGCTTGCGCCGCTGAACCGCGTCTGGTCGTTTGTCGGATCAGTTTTGCATCGGATCATGACGCAGATATTGATGGGGCTTGTATTTCTGTTTGCGGTAACCCCGGTGGCGCTGCTGCGCAGAGTCTTCGGCGGTTCCGGATTGGCTTTGCGCTTCGAGCCTAAACTGGACAGTTACTGGATCGCGCGCGACCACGCAGTGACCGACGCAGAATCTCTCAAGAGGCAATTTTAGAGAGCACGATGTCAATTCTCCTCGAATTCTGGCAATTCCTCCGCGCGAGGAAGAGATACTGGCTCTACCCTATCGTAATAATCATGGTGCTCATCGGCGTGTTAACGGTTGTCAGCCAAGGTTCGCCGTTGGCGCCGTTCATATATGCCTTCTTCTGACCTGCGGGTCCTCGGGATCTCCGCTTTTTATCACGACAGCGCAGCAGCACTCGTCGCCGGCGGGCGCATTGTTGCGGCGGCGCAGGAAGAGCGTTTTACGCGCCGCAAGCACGATCTGCGGTTCCCTGAGAATGCGGTTGCATATTGCCTGGCCGAAGCGGGATGTCTCCTGCGCGACATAGACTTGGTCATCTTCTATGAAAAGCCGTTTTTAAAATTCGAACGGTTGCTCGAAACCTACATGAGCTTTGCGCCGCGCGGATTCAACAGTTTCCGCCGAGCGCTGCCCCTGTGGCTCAAGGTCAAGCTTTTTCAAAAAAATGTTCTTCGCAAACTCCTGCAGAAGTTTGACCCCGACTTTGACTGCAATGCCAAGTTGCGATTTTCGGAGCATCACCTGTCGCACGCCGCATCCGCGTTTTATCCCTCGCCATTTGCGGAGGCGGCGGTGCTCACCATGGACGGTGTGGGCGAGTGGGCCACGGCATCGCTGGCCATCGGCTCAGGCAAGAGCCTCGAAATCATCAAGGAAATGCATTTTCCGCATTCGCTTGGTCTTTTATATTCGGCGTTTACGTATTACACCGGATTTCGCGTCAACTCCGGCGAATACAAATTGATGGGATTGGCACCGTATGGGGAACCCAAGTACGTCGATGCAATTGTGGGAACGCTGCTTGATCTGAAGGAGGACGGTTCGTTCCGTCTCGATCAATCTTACTTCGATTACTGCACGGGGCTGAGGATGACCAACGATCGGTTTGCGGCGTTGTTCGGCCAGCCGGTTCGTCGACCCGAGGATCCCTTGACTTCTTTTCACATGAACATCGCTGCATCGATCCAGAGCGTCACCGAGGAGATCATGACCCGGCTGGCGCGCTCGGCGGCCCGCGAAACCGGCATGCGCAAGCTGTGTCTGGCCGGCGGGGTTGCCCTCAATTGCGTGGCGAACGGCAAGATACTGCGTTCCGGCGTATTCGACGACATTTGGATTCAACCCGCCGCGGGCGATGCCGGCGGTGCGCTCGGGGCGGCGCTATTTGCCTATTACCAGCACGGCGGCGCCTTGCAGAAGTTGACCACGGGTGGCGACGCCATGCATGGCGCCTACCTGGGGCCGGCGTATACGGCCGAGGATGTAGCGCGTCGGCTGCAGCGAGGCGGCGCTCGCTACTCGATCCTGGCGGAGCAGGATCTGATTGATGCCGCCGCTCATGCGTTGGCTGCCGGCAAAGCGGTTGGATGGTTTCAGGGTCGAATGGAATTCGGACCCCGAGCCTTGGGAGCACGGTCCATATTGGGAGATCCACGCTCTCCCACAATGCAAAAGACACTCAATCTCAAGGTCAAGTATCGAGAGTCATTTCGGCCGTTCGCGCCGTCGATCCTGCGTCAAGACCTCGAAGACTGGTTCGAGTGCGATGTCGACTCGCCTTACATGCTGCTCGTCGCCCAGGTGAAGGAATCGCTTCGTCTCCCCATGAGTGCCGCGGAACAAGGGCTGTTCGGCATCGACAAACTCAACGTTCCCCGCTTGAATATTCCCGCCGTGACTCATGTGGACTACTCTGCGCGAATTCAGACCGTGCATGAGGCGACGAATCCTCGCTTTCACGCGCTGATCAGTCGTTTCAAGGCGCTCACCGGTTGCCCGGTCCTGGTCAACACGAGCTTCAACGTGCGCGGTGAACCCATCGTGAATACGCCCGAAGATGCGTTTCGGTGTTTTATGGGCAGTGAAATCGATGAGCTATATATCGAGGACTGTCGCCTGGAGAAGTCGCAACAGGATGCCGCGCTTCGACCCGGCCACAAAAATGCCTTCGTCGCCGATTGAGATTCACTGAAGGTACGGCAAGTGGCAGACGCCAAAGAAAACCGATTCGAACTGTGGTTCAGCAAGGGGCGCTTCAGGCGGCTGCAATTGATGCTCGTCTTGCTCGTCGTGTGGCTGCTGTGCGACTCCTTGCTGGCGATGGTGCTGGTGAGGACGGGGCATGCAAACCGCGAAGATTTCTTCGCAACCTCTCGGCACCCGATCGATGCCGCCGGTCATCCCGATATCCCCGAGATTCACGATTTGCTGGCACGGCATGCACGAATCTATCCGCGATATTTCGATCGCTTTCAAGCGGATGGATTGCTCGGCGGGCGCCTGGTACCCAATTTTCTGATTGTCATGCCGCCAATTCGGCACAATGGGTCGGGAGATCCCAATGAAGCCGAGAAACCCTTCTGGCTCATGACCGATGAACAGGGGTTCCCGCCGGTCGCCCGGGTAGGTCACCACTACGAAGTCCCAAAGCCCGCCGACGTATTCCGCGTGATCATGCTCGGGGGCTCGACGGTCGAGGGGATCGGCGTCAGCAGTCCACTCGAGAGTCTCCCATCGAAACTGCAATTGCTGTTGGAGCGGGAATTCCCGCAATCCGCGAAGCACATCGAAGTCATAAACGCCGGAATATCCGGTTTTTCGTCGGATCAGGAATACCTGTTCCTCATTGCCGATTTGCTGCGCTATAAGCCCGATCTGGTGATTGCCTATGACGGCTGGAACGATGCGCACGTACTGCGTCTGGCAATCGAGGGAGGTCCCCGTACTCGCCCCTACCGGACCGTATCGCAGGAAAACAATGAGGACCGCGTGAACGCGAGCTTCTCGCCGAGCGGGTCGTTCGGTTTGTTTGCGACCCTCACGGCCGGCCGTACGCTGGATTATTTGAGTCATTTTGCGACCTTTCGGCTGCTGAACTCCTGGACACGCCGGCTCACCGACCGTTTCGCCCGCGCGGACTACGCTGCCGGCCATGATGCGGTGTTCAGACCTGAACCGTCTGTCGAGGTGGCTCATTTCTACATTGAAAACCGCGAGCGCATGTTGTTCATCGCGAGGCAAGGCGGATTTCGTTTCGCATCCTTCCTGCAGCCGATCATCGGAATCGATGGAAAATCATACTCGGCAACCGAATCTCGATTCGTTGCGCATCTGCATCCGCAGATCGCGAACGAACTGATCAAACGGGAACGCGACGTCTTCTATCAAACCGTGCGGCCGCTGCTGCGAGAATTCGCGGCCGCGAATGAAGTGCCCGGTGCATCTTGTATGGCGGACATCAGCACGTCGAGTTTCGCGGGCGTCACCGAGACGGTGTATGCCGACTCAGGTCATCTGTTGGCGGCCGGAAACGAGTTGGTAGCGCAGCGCATGGTCGCGGAGCTCAAGCGCTGTAATCTGCTACCGTTGTAGCAAGGAGCGCAGTGCTTGGGCACCTGCCGCAGGATGCGGCCCGCGCAGCATCTCAAAGCCTCCCAGGCGCAAAAGATTCCGGGTGAAGCCGCGCCACTGCGGCAGGCTCTCGCCATATGCCTGCTCGCGCTTGAGCCTGGCGAGCGTCTCGGAACTTGAAAGCGGTTTGAGCAGGGGACCGGTCCCGCCCGACCGCGGCGAGAGAAACGCGACGCCGATGATTTTAAGAGGTGCCTTTGCGAGACGAAATTCCTTGCGGCGCAGATCCAGCTCGAATTTCTCGACGCCGCTGCGGCGCCGGATGACCGGTGACCCGCTGATGATCGAGCGAACGCGCGACTGCCTGAGCCATCGCAGGGAGTCAGCTCGAACATGCAGAAAATTGGCCGCGCCGGTCGCGCGCATCGATTTCGGCGCGACGAATACACTGTCCTCGGAGAGGAAATCGAAGCCTTCCAACAAGCATTGCAGAGCAACAGTTGATTTGCCCGCTCCGCTTGATCCCATGAGCAGAATTCCCCGGCCGCCGAGGCCGACACATGCCGCATGCAGCGGCACCAGTCCTTGCGCCCGGCACGCCAGCGTGAAGACGGCGAACTCGATCGCCTCGTAGCGAAGCTGATAAGGGAAGCGCAGCATTTCGGCGGCTACCGATACGAGGCCGGTGCGCTCCTTGGGACTCAGCAGGACAAACGTCGAGGAGGGTGTCGCGCTGCCGAGAAAACCCGGACCATGCAGCATCGATATGGGCGGCGGCTGCTTGTGTCGCGCAGTATGTCGCCTGGATCTGGCGGGCGCCGGCGTCAACATGAGCTTGACTCGAAAGGTCTTCGGCGCGGAGGAGAACAGCTGACTCGGCAATCCCGCATAGGCCGCATCGGCCAGCGCGAGCAGCTCCTTGCTGTCGCTCTCGAATAGAAAGCGTCCGCCGAGGAGGTCAACCGGCTTGCGAACCGGCGCGGGGGCCCCTTCGCCGTATGGATCGGATTCGATGCCGGGCTCCACCCGGCGGCTTTTTTTGGTCTGCATCTGTATGGGTACCGCCGGCGCCAATGATATGGTAGCGCGTAAGTGTTTGACCCTTTACTGCATGAATAAATCTGTCGGCCCCGACGCGGCGCCCGCGGCTTCCGTATTGCCGCAGCTGCGCGACACTCAAGAGGCGTTTGACAGCGTTGCCGCCGATTACGACGGCGCGCGCGGCAACAACGACCTCATTCAGGACATGCGCGCCGAGATGTGGCGATGGCTGGCGCGCACGTTTGCGCCCGGCGAGCGGCTGATTGACTTGGGCTGCGGTACCGGTCTCGACGCGGTTCATCTGGCCGAAATGGGCTATGAGGTCACAGCGACCGATTGGTCGCCCCAAATGGTGCGCAGAACCGTCGATCGCGCGGCAGCCCGGCGCCAGAGCAACAGGGTGCGCGCGATCAACCTGGGCGCGCACGAATTGGAGCGCCTGGATGAATCGGCAGGCTATGACGGGGCGTATTCGAACCTTGGTCCGCTAAATTGCGTGCCAGATCTTTACGGTGTATCGCGCGAATCGGCGAGATTGCTGAAGCCCGGCGGTCGGCTGGTGTTTACCGTAATCGGCCGATATTGCCCGTGGGAAATTGCGCATTACCTGCGGCGCGGGCGGTGGGCGAGGGCAAAAGTGCGCTTTGCCAGAGATGTCGTGCCTGTCGGCATGAACAACCACACGATTTGGACCCGCTATTACTCACCACGCGAGTTCTACGGTGCCTTCCAACAGCATTTTGCGCTCGAGCATTTTCGGGGTCTGTGCGTGTTGGCGCCGCCACCTTACTTGACGTGGCTGCGTGACAAGTACCCAGGCTTGCATGAGCGGCTTTGGCGCATCGACCGCCGCATCAGCGGTTGGCCACTGATTCGTGCGCTGGGCGATCATTTTTTGATCGTGATGAGAAAACGGTAGGCTGATGGCGTCTCTCGGCCGTGAGCAGAGGGGCGTTCGGGCGTATCGCCCCGATATTGATGGATTGCGCGCGCTGGCGGTGCTTTCGGTCATGTTCCACCACTATCTCGTGCCGGGATTTCGTGGCGGCTTCGTCGGCGTCGATGTGTTCTTCGTTATTTCCGGCTTTCTGATCGCGGCCCACATTGAGGGCGACCTCGCGGCGCACCGTTTTTCGCTGCTCGCCTTTTATGAGCGGCGTATCCGGCGCATCTTGCCCGCTCTTTTTCTTGTATTTGCGCTGTTTCTCGCGCTGGCCTCCAAGGTCTATTTTCCGCCCGATCTTCATATGCAGACCCTTTTGGCGGCCTACGTCATCCCGTTTCTCGCCAACTACGCGTTCTATCAAAACGCGGGCAACTACGGGGGTGATCTGGCAGGGCATATCGCGATGCTGCATACCTGGTCGCTGGCCGTCGAAGAGCAGTTCTACCTGTTCTTTCCGCTGCTGATGATCGGGATCGCGCGCTTCACGCGCGGCCGCTATTCGGCCGTTCTATGGATCATAGCCTTGGCATCCTTCGTGTTCTGCGTCGTCGGAACATATATCGCGCCGTCGGCCGCGTTTTATCTGGCGCCGTTCCGCGCCTGGGAGTTGCTGGCCGGCGCTCTGTTGGCGGTTGGTCGGTTCTCGCCCCCGCGCGACCCGCGGGTGCGCGCGGGCGCTGCGTTGTCAGGATTGCTGCTCATAGCCGGCGCCGACCTGCTTCTGAGCAACAACACACCGTATCCCGGCGCATGGGCGCTAGTGCCGTGCGCTGGTGCGGTGGCAATCCTCCACGCTGCGTGCGATCGCAGCGTGTTGGTGGGCAACGCGCTGGATAACCCGGTCATGCGCCGAATCGGGCTGTGGTCCTATTCGCTGTATCTATTTCATTGGCCCATATTGCTGCTCGCGCAGTACTATTTCTTGGATCCTCTTTCCGTAACGCTGCGTTGCGTCTTGCTGGCATCGACCTTTCTGCTCGGAGCCCTGTCATGGCGCTATGTTGAACAACCCTTCCGACTCCCTAGGG
>Ga0210406_10001258_pt1 | contig 31801 bp, 24 predicted proteins | sample IncBWC30MmetaG_FD_155454 | JGI IMG/M metagenome (GOLD analysis project Ga0210406, IMG submission 155454) | Forest soil microbial communities from Barre Woods Harvard Forest LTER site, Petersham, Massachusetts, United States - Inc-BW-C-30-M | ecosystem: Environmental > Terrestrial > Soil >... | reverse complement strand
TCGGCGGAATGAGGTAGCCGCCATTCACAAGCGCGTCGATCCCCATCACCGCCTGCAACGGCGCCACCGCGATACCGTGGCCGAACGAGATCGTCACCGTGTTCAACTCGCCCCAGTGTTTGGGCAGGATCGGCGAAGCGCTCTCCGGCAGCTCGGTGCGCAACCGCTCAAGCTGCCCCATCTTGCGCAGGAACGCCTTGTGCGCCTCGACCCCCTGCGCCAGCGCGATCCGCGCCGCGCCGACATTGGAGGAGAAGGTGAACACCTCTTTCATGCTGAGATAGCGGCCTTTCGGCTCGTCGTCATGAATTGCGAACTTGCCGAAATGCAGCGGGCCGCGCGCATCCCACATCGAGTTGAGATCGTATTTGCCGGAATCCAACGCCATCGCCAGCGTGAACGCCTTGAACGTCGATCCCATCTCGAAGACGCCCGTGGTGAGACGGTTGATGCGATCGGGATCGTGCGCCTCCTTGGGATTGTTGGGATCGAAATCGGGAACCGAGACCATCGCGACGATCTCACCCGTCCTGACGTTGGAGACGAGGCCCGACACCGCCTTGGCGTGGAACTTCTCCTTCGCCTTCAAAAGCTCGTCGCGCAGCGCATGCTCGACCCGCAGATCGACCGACAGCTCGATCGGCTGTTGCAGCCGGTCGGTGGCAAAGCCCGCGCGATGCAGATCGGCAAGCCCGTTGCTGTCGAGCCATTTCTCCATGCCGGCGATGCCCTGATTGTCGACATTGACCAGACCGATCAGGTGGGCAACCTCGTTGCCGGTCGGATAGACGCGCTTGTTCTCGCGCAGGAAGCCGATGCCGGGAATGCCGAGCCGGTGGATCTCCTGCTGTTGCTTCGGCGAGATTTCACGCCTCAACCACACGAAGCCTTTTCTCGACGACAGACGGTCGCGGACTTCCCCCGTGTCGAGATCCGGCAGTGTCGCGGTCAGAAGCTCGATCGCCTCGTCCTTGTCGATGATGCGCCTGGGCTCGCCGAACAGGCTTGGCGCCTTGACGTCGGTGGCGAGCACCTCGCCATTGCGGTCGACGATATCGGGACGCGCGGTTGCGATCCGATCCTGCGCCGCGGAGCGGCGCGCGCTCGGACCGTCCGCGCCGATCGCAAACATCACCAACCGTCCGCCGATCACGGCATATATCGCCGCGAACGCGAGAATGGCAAATCCGACCCTCGCCCGCGCCTTCGCGGCGCGGTCGACATTGCGTCCATACAACAGGCTGCGAATGAACCGCTGATGCCACGGCTCAATCGGCCGGACGTAAGCGGGCGGGACAGGGCTCACTGCTTGTCCTCCGGCTTCGACACCGATCCCGTCACGGACGGCGCATCCGCCGCGCTTGCAACGGCATTGATCATCGCCCCGATCGGGTCGGGATCATCGGGCTTCACGACGCTCGCCGGGCGCTCGGGCAGGTTCTTCAGGGAATCATGCTGCGTGGCGTTGATCGGCTTCAGCGGCAGATGGCGCTCGGCGAGACCTTGCAGCCTGAGCGGCGCGTCGAGCCTGGCCCATTCCGCGCGCAGCACCGCGATCGCCTCGCGCTGCTCGCGGATTTCCGCGCGCAGCTTCAACACGCGCTCGGTGCGCGCGGTCGAATCCATCTTGATCTGGTAGACATAGGCGGCCGCGAACACCAGCGCGCCGATCACGAAAAGGTGGATGAGCCGCACCGTCAGCCTCCCCTCATCACGTCGGCGAGTTTTGGCCAGCGCGGCAGATCGGCGGCCGGATGCGCGGGCGCCTCGGTGCGTTCGGCCGCGCGCAGCTTGGCCGAACGCGCGCGCGGATTGGCTGCGATGTCCTCGTCCGTGGGCATCACCGGACGTTTGGTGAGAAGACGGAAGCTCGGCGCCAGGCGTGCGAGTTCCGGAAGATGCCGCGATCCCTGAGCGGCCTTGCCGCGCGCATTGAGGAAATTCTTGACAATGCGGTCTTCCAGCGAATGGAACGACACCACGGCCAGCCGGCCACCGGCTTTCAGCACGCGCTCCGCTGCAACGAGCGCGGATTGCAGCTCGTCGAGCTCCTCGTTGACCAGAATTCGCAACGCCTGAAACGTCCGGGTTGCCGGATGGATGTCGCCTGGCTTGGCGCGCACCACGCTCGCGACGATATCGGCAAGAGCACGGGTGGTCGCAATCGGCGGACCCTTTCGCGCGGCCACGATGGCACGGGCGACGCCGCGCGAATGGCGCTCCTCGCCGAACGCATAAATAATGTCGGCAAGCTCGGCCTCGGTGGCGGTCGCGATCACATCCGCCGCGGTCGGCCCCTCTCGCCCCATCCGCATGTCGAGCGGCCCGTCGAAACGGAAGGAAAAGCCGCGCGCCGCCTCATCGAGCTGCATCGAGGAAACGCCGACATCCATCACGACGCCGTCGACGCTTGCAAAGCCCTCGCCTGCGCAGATCTCCGCGAGATTGGCGAACCGGTCCTCGACCAGGGTCAGCCGGCCGTCCGACCGGTCGACCAGATCGAAGCCACCGGCGATCGCGGTCCGGTCGCGGTCAATGCCGATGACCCGGGTTCCCGGGACGTCGAGGATGGCACGGCTATAACCGCCGGCCCCGAAGGTCGCGTCGACATAAATGCCGCCTGACCGCGGCGCGAGCATTTTGACGGCCTCGTGGCCGAGAACCGGAACATGGCGCAGGTCGGCCGGACTCATGCGCAGGCCTCGCAGGCGCGCTTGCGCGCCGGAAAAGAACTCAACGCGAACGGGCCCATTGCGCCCCAAATCCTTGCGCCGCAGCCGGCGTCCCGGTCCGCAAAGCCGCCGGCTGGCGCGATCGCCGATCCCCCCGGCCTTGCCCCGCAAACCCTCATTTCCGCATGGAATTTGCTGGATTGCCATGGGACCTGATCCGAACCTGCGACACCCCCGTGCAGGAACCCCAAAATCGGCGGCGCTGGCCGCCCCCAAGCGGTTCGGCCCTTCATCAGTTAATAACGGCACCCAGCGTTAAGAAAGCGTTGACGGCGTTGCGGCAATGCAGTCTGGCGGAAAGGATCGGCAGGCGCCACATCGAGACATGGTTACGCTCCTCCGAACGCCGGCTCGTGGTCGGTTGCCGGGCAGGTCTCGTCCTTGTGGGCGGCCCTGGTGAGGCTTCCCGCCCACACATGAACAAAATGCCGGGTGGCTGGAGGTGCGCAATTGCGCGGACTGGACCACGGGGGAATAGTAAAGACTCAGCCTCGAATCATTGACGGTTCGTTTCCCGGTTGGAATTCTCCAATGCCGCGTAGCAAGCGCACCCCTGACGGGGGTCAGTCGACACGTCCACGTGCCCTTCCGATCCCAAGGATGAGCGCGAGCATGAAGACCTTCAGCCCGGATTCCTCGATCGTCTCCGACGTCATCCCGTCGGCGAACTACGGCGAGCGGAAAGGCGGCCGCGTTCCCGATATGATCGTGCTTCATTATACCGGCATGCCCGATGTCGAAGGTGCGATCGCGCAGCTCTGCACGGCAGGCACCGACGTTTCCGCACATTACATCGTGCTTGAGGACGGCCGCATCGTGCAATGCGTGCCGGAAGCCAAGCGCGCCTGGCATGCCGGCGCCTCGTCCTGGGCCGGCGAGGACGACATCAACTCCTGCTCGATCGGCATCGAGATCGTCAATCGCGGCCACGACTGGGGCTATCCGGACTTTCCGCTCCGCCAGATCGCCGCGGCGATCACGTTGTGCCGCGGTATCACGCTCCGCCGCAACGTGCCGAGCCATCGGGTGCTCGCGCATTCCGACGTTGCGCCGGCGCGCAAAAAGGACCCGGGCGAGAAATTCCCGTGGCACTCGCTGGCGAATTCCGGCGTCGGCCATTGGGTGCATCCGTCGCCGATCGTGTTCGGCCATGCGCTCCAACTCGGCAGCGCCAGCGACGAGGTTCGCAATTTGCAGCAGGCGCTTGCAAAATACGGTTATGGCGTACCGGTCACCGGCAAATATGACGAGCCGACCATGGAGGTGGTCACCGCCTTCCAGCGCCACTTCCGCCCCGAGCGCGTCGACGGCATCGCCGACCACTCGACGCTTCTCACCTTGCACGCCTTGCTGTCCAGCCTTCCCGCAGGCCCGACCACGGTCGCGGCGAGGTAAACGGGTCAGATTTCGTCGTCCAGTTCCATCATTCGCCGTGCATAGAGCCGCCGCAGCGGCTCAAGCTTGGTCGCTTCCGTTGCGGCGAGATAGGCCTGCCGCGCCGCCGCGTGACGGCCGAGCCGGCGCAACAGGTCGGCGCGCACCGCCGGCAGCAATTCGTAGCCGTCGAGTCCGCCGCGCGCCTCGATCGCATCGATCAAGGCGAGCGCGCGCGCCGGCCCATCCACCATCGAGACCGCGGCGGCATGATTGAGCTCGATCACCGGCGACGGGCTGATCCGCAGCAGCACTTCATAGAGGCCGGCGATCTGCGACCAGTCGGTGTCGCGGTAATTCGGCGCGCGCGCATGCAGCGCCGCGATTGCCGCCTGCACCGCATAGGATTGCGGCCGGCCCGGCATCCGCAGCGCCTCCTCGACAAGCCTCAGCCCTTCGGCGATCTGGCGGAAATCCCAGAGCGAGCGATCCTGCTCCTCCAAAAGCACGATGTCGCCGCCTGCCGTCTCACGCCCGGCGCGGCGCGCGTCATGCAAGAGCATCAGGGCGAGCAGTCCCTTGATCTCGCCGCGGCCGGGCATCAGACCATCGAGCAGGCGGCCGAGCCGGATCGCCTCGCGGGCGAGATCCGGGCGCATCAGGTCTTCGCCTGAGGTTGCGACGTAGCCTTCCGTGAAGACGAGATAGATCACCGCGAGCACGCCGCCGAGCCGTGCTGCCAAGGCCTCGCGCGGCGGCACTTCGTAGGCGATGCCGGCAAGACGGATCTTCTGCTTGGCGCGGACGAGGCGCTGCGCCATCGCGTCCTCACTCGTCAGAAAGGCGCGTGCGACCTGCGCGGTGGAGAGCCCGCACACCGTGCGCAAGGTCAGCGCAACCTGGACCTCGGCCGCGAATGAGGGATGGCAGCAGGTGAAGATCAGCCGCAGCATGTCGTCGTCGACCGAAGCAGCATCCGTCATGTCTTCCGTGTCGGCTGCGTCGAGCTCGATCTCATGCGTCAATTGCTGCTGCTTGCCGCGAAACACGATTTGCCGGCGGATGCGATCGATGACCTTGTTGCGGCCGACATTGACCAGCCAGGCGCGCGGATTGGATGGCGGATCTTCGTTCGGCCAGCGCTCCAGCGCCACGGCAAACGCGTCCTGCAGCGCGTCTTCCGCGAGATCGAAATCGCCGACCAGGCGGATCAGCGTCGCCAGCGCCCGGCCCGCCTCGTCACGGAATATTTTTGCGATGTCGGTCGGGGTCATCTGACCACACTTTACACCACGCCGTCGTTTCGCTGCGCGCACACGAACCTCAACTGCGCGATTGCGCATCGGGAACTTCGAGATTCCGGGTCTGGTGCTGGCGCGCCATCCCGGAATGACGAACGGAGAGACTCTTAATTGTAAACCCAGATCGGCCGCACCTCGATCGAGCCGACCTTGGCGCCAGGAATACGCGCGGCGATGCCGAGCGCCGTGTCGAGGTCCTTGGCCTCGATCAGATAATAGCCGCCGAGTTGCTCGCGGGTTTCGGCAAAGGGGCCGTCGGTGGTGAGGATCTTGCCATCGCGCACCCGGACCGTCGTCGCCGTCGAGGCAGGCTGCAGCCGGTCACCGGCCTTGAAATTGCCGTTCTGGATGATGGACTGGGTGAAGGTTTCATACTCCTTCATCATCTTCTGGCCCTCGGCGGCGCTCACGGCGTTCATTTCCGCCTCATTGCGATAGATCATCAGCAGATACTGCATGGGTTCGCTCCATAATATCCGGCAGGGATTGCCGACATCCGGTCGAACGGACGACACCCCAAACGACATCTTCAGGATAGATTATTTTAGCGGCGAAAGCGGCCCGGTTCGGCTTGACGCGGCAGCTCCAAAGCCCCATGCGTAAAGCGTCAGTCGGCCGGACGGCCGCTCCGGCAAGTGTCGAAAGGCCGCCGGGGAGGAAAGTCCGGGCTCCATTGAGATGCGGTGCCGGATAACACCCGGCGGGGGCAACCCCAGGGAAAGTGCCACAGAGAACGAACCGCTTCCCCCACCCTCCTCTGGTTGCGGGGGATGAAGGGAGGGGGCGAGTAAGGGTGAAAAGGTGCGGCAAGAGCGCACCGCGGCTCCGGCAACGGAACCGGCATGGTAAACCCCACCGGGAGCAAGACCGAATAGGGACGGCAACGCGGGCCGTTCGCCGAAAGGCGATAACGCCGCGGGAGCGCGTGTCAGGCTCGCCGTTCGGGTAGGTTGCTTGAGGCCATGTGCGAACATGGTCCCAGAGGAATGGCCGTCACGTATCGTCGCGCGATGAGCGCGGCGGTGCCCTACAGAACCCGGCTTACAGGCCGGCTGATATGTTCGCGAAAGCGTTTTTTGCGTGACGTGGATTCGCGTGAAGAAACGCGTCTTGCGAAGAATGAGGGGTTCGGCGCAACACGCCGGACCCCTCGCCATCTGCGGCTTATGCCGCCACGACTTTCTCCAACAACTCCACCAGCGCCTCCGGTGCGGTGACGTTCGGCGAGTGGCTGGCGTCGATCTCGAAACAGCGCCAGCCGGGCTCGCGCTTCGCGCGTTTGGCGAATTGGCCGAATGTGTCGGCAGGCGTGGTCCGAGTGGCGTAGATGTAGCTGCGCGGCAGGTTCGGCTCACCGTTCTGAAGCCTGAGTTTCGTCTCGAAGCACTTGATCGGCATCGGAACGCGCCGCGCCGAGAGCCATACAAGATCCGCCTCCGGCGTATCCGGCGGCGTCGGATTGGGCGGCACGCGCCAGCCGTCGCCGGACCCGGCGGCTTCGCGCATCGGCGCGCGTCCCGGCTCATTCAGATCGAACAGCGACTGACCATCGCGTGGCACGAAGGCATCGAGATAGATCAGCTGCACAATCTTCTCGCGCGCCCGATCCGCGACGCCGGTCGCGACCATGCCGCCATAGGAGTGACCGAGCAGCACGATGTCGCCGAGATCCTCATAGCTGATGACGTTGAGAATATCCTGAATGTGGCTTTCGAGATCGATCGCGGGATTTGCGAGATGCGCGCGCTCGCCAAGCCCCGTATAGGTCGGCGTCAGCAGGCGATGCCCGGCAGCCTGCATCAGCGGACGCATCTTCTTCCACGACCACCCGCCACCCCATGCGCCGTGACAGAGGAGGAAGGTCTTTGGGAGCGAAGCGTTGCTCATCGGCGTTTCCGTCGAGGTTTGTTATTGATGGCGACAGCCGCGATAGTAACGGCCTCCCGCATCATGTAAACGTCGGCAAATGAAGAAGACAGTGGCCCCATAAATGCAGCCGTTCGCCTACGCGCTGCTCTTTCTCGGCGCATTCACCGGTGGCTTTGTGGCGGGTCTCGCGGGCTTTGGAACCGCGCTGATGGCGCTTGGGATCTGGCTCTACGTGCTGCCGCCGTCGCAGGCCGTGCCGCTGATCTTGATCTGCTCGGTTGTCGCGCAAAGCTGGACCTTGCCTTCGCTGTGGCGCAGCTTCAACTTCGCGCTGGTCTGGCCGTTCGTGATCGGCGGCCTCATCGGCGTGCCGCTGGGGACGCTGCTCGTGGCACAGGCCGATCCCAACGTGTTCAAGCTCACCGTCGGCGTGTTCCTGCTGCTGTTTCCCCTCGCGCTCCATGTCAGTAAGCCGATGGCGTTTCGCTTCGGCGGCAAGCCCGCTGATGCCGCGATCGGATTTGCCGGCGGCATCCTCGGCGCGCTGGCCGGCCTGTCCGGCCCGCTTCCGATCCTGTGGGCGACCCTCCGCGGCTGGGGCAAGGACGAACGGCGCGGCATTTTCCAGACCTATAACTGGACGGTGCTCTTCGCCGCGCTTTGCCTGCAGGCGGCGAGCGGAATGATCGCGGGACCTGTGATCTGGCTTGCGCTCCTCGCCTTTCCCGGCACCATCCTCGGCGCATGGCTGGGCGCACGCTGCTACCACGCGATGAGCGACAGGAATTTTCGCGACGTCGTGCTCGGCCTGTTGTTTCTATCTGGCGTCGCCCTGGTCTGGAGCACGATCGGCGCCCGCTAACGGCCCGGCCTGGCTCGACTGATAGAAAGGCGTGTTGTGGTCCTTGCCGAACCACGAGGTGGCATAGCCGTTCGCCTTGAGAATGGTGCCGATCGTTCCTTTCCCGATCGGAATGATGGAGTCGTAGCCCGGGAAACCCGTCGCGATCTCGCCGACGACCCCGAAGCCGACGGAGTGATGATTGCGGCCGGTGATGATCGCCGCTCGCGTCGGCGAGCACAATGACGTCGAATGGAAGTTGGTGTAGCGCAGACCTGCTCGTGCGATCCGATCCATGATCGGCGTGGGTATATCGTCCGATGAGCCGGAGCGGATTACTCCGCCGCCGTGATGCGGTCGAACTCGGTCACCTGCCGTTCGAACAGGCCGCGATAGATCCCGCCCGGCCGCGCGGTCAGCACGGCGTGGGTGCCCTGCTCGACGATCTTGCCGCGGTCGAACACAAGAATCCGATCGAGGCTGCGCACCGTCGACAGCCGGTGCGCGATCACGATCGAGGTGCGATCCTTCATCAGCCGCAGCATCGCCTCTTGGATCAGCGCCTCCGATTCCGAATCGAGGCTCGATGTCGCCTCGTCCAAAATCAGGATCGGCGCATCCGCCAGGAACGCGCGCGCCAGCGCGACGCGCTGCCGTTCGCCGCCTGACAGTTTCACCCCGCGCTCGCCGACCAGCGTGCCGTAGCCCTTGGGCAGATGCATGATGAAATCATGCGCGTTGGCGAGCCGCGCCGCCTGCTCGATCGCCGCCATGCTGGCGCCGGGCCGCGCATAGGCGATGTTCTCGGCAAGCGAGCGGTGGAACAGGATCGGGTCCTGCTGCACGATCGCGATCTGGCTGCGCAGTGATTGCTGCGTCGCCTTCGCGACGTCCTGACCGTCGATCAGAACGCGTCCGCCGGAGACGTCATAGAGCCGCTGCACCAGCTTGACGAAGGTGGTCTTGCCCGAGCCGGACCGGCCGACCAAACCGACACGTTCGCCGGCGCGGATCTCCACCGACAGCCCGTCATACAGCGGCGTGCGATGGCCGCCGTAGAGGAACGTCACATCCTCGAACGCGATGCGGCCGCCCGTGATGTCGATCGGCTTCGCGTCGGGCGCGTCGGCAATGCCGATCGGCTCGTTGTGGATTTCGACCAGCTCCTCCATGTCGTTCACCGAACGCTGCAGATTGTTAATGTGCATGCCGACGTCCCGCAAATAGGCGTGGATGACGTAGTAGCTCGTCAGCACATAGGTGACGTCGCCCGGCGAGGCACGCCCCGCCAACCACAACAACAACGAGCCGCCGATCACGGAGCCGCGCAGGCACAGCAGCACGATGAGCTGCGCCGCGTTGGTATAGTTGTAGCGCAGCCATGTCCGGTTGACGCGCTTGCGCCACCGGCCGACGACGCGCATCAGCCGCGCGTCCTCGCGCGCCTCCGCGCCGAACGATTTCACCACCGCGTTGCAGGTCAAGGCATCCGCCAGCGTGCCGCCGACCTTGGTGTCCCAGGCGTTGGAGACACGCGCGGCCGGCGCGATGTAGCGTATCGACAGCATCACCGTCATCGTGACATAGATCAGCGCGCCGATCGCGATCACTGCGCCCAGCGAAGCCCAATGCAGCCCGAGCAGGATCATCGATCCCACCAGAACCATCAGCGACGGCAGCAGCGCCAGCAGAATCGTGTCGTTGTAGAGGTCGAGCGCCCACATGCCGCGGGTGACCTTGCGCACCGTCGAGCCGGCAAAGCTGTTGGCGTGCCAGTCGGTCGAGAAGCGCTGCACCCGCATGAAGGCATCGCGCGCGACATCGGACATGATCCTCAGCGTGAACGGCACGATCGCCTGCAGCCCGATCATGCGCAGCACGACCGAGCTGAAGCCGAGCGCGACGATCGCCGCGAACGCGATCACCGCCGCGCGCCGCGCATCGGGATCGGCAGCGCCGAGCGTCAGCGCATCGACCAGATGACCAGAGAAGATCGGCATGAACAGGTCGGCGACCGTTGCGCCCAACAGGCCGAAGGCGATGACAAGCGTCATCACCGGCTGGTTCAGCCAGTGCCGGAATACGAAGGGAATCACCACGCGTATCGCCGCGGGACGTTTTTCTCGAACGGTCATCGCATCATCCGGCTGCACCCCACGCGCAGGCCGGCTCCATCAAATGCGACGCACGGCGGCAGCAGGCCGAACGCGGGCGTCGTCAGGACAAGACAGGGATTAACGCGGAATTCTATGACCGGGACGTCAGACCCGATCGATGCTGGCGAAAGCGGCTTCTAGCAGCCGGATACGGCATCCAGCGAGAGCATCGGACGCGGGCGCGCGATCTGCGAATAAGCTGTGAACATGCAAATCCCTCCCGGTTCGAGCGACGACATAGGAGCTGTATAAATCCATCGCGGGTGATTTGCAACACATGGCAAACGCGCCGGTATTCACACGTTGGAGCGTGGTCTAGTGTCCACCCCCGGCGCCCGACAGCGCGGCCGGCTTTTTCAGCATGAAGACCATGAGGCTGAGGCCGAAATAGAAGAACGTCAGCATGAAGAAGGCATCGCCATAGCCCATCACCACGGCCTGGCGGTGCACGATCTGCGACAATTGCTTCATCGCCATCAGCGCCGCGTCGCCCATGCCCTGCAGGCGCTGGGTGAAGGTGTTGAGCGTCTCGACCGCGGTGGCGTTGCCCCAGTTGACCCGCTCCTGCAGGCGCGAAATGTGCAGGTCGGTGCGGTCGTTCAGCACCTGGTTGATGACCGCAAGTCCGACCGCGCCGCCGAGATTGCGCATCAGGTTGAACAGGCCGGAGGCATTCTTCACCAGTTCCGGCGCCAGCGTTCCCAGCGCGACATTGTTGGTCGGCACCATCGCGCACATCATGCCGATGCCGCGCAGGATCTGCGGCACCAGCAGCTCGTTGAAATCATAGTCGCGGGTGATCCAAGTCATCTGCCATGTGCCGATCCCGAACACGATCAGGCCGAACGCGATCAGATAGCGCATGTCGACGCGCTGCATCAGCCGCCCGACCACCGGTGCCATCACGAACATCGTGATGCCGGAGACGAACATGGTCTCGCCGATCTGCATCGCGCTGTAGCCGCGCACTTCGGCGAGATAGCGCGGATAGATGTAGGTCAGGCCATAGAGCCCGATGCCGATGCAGAATTGCAGCAGGCAGCCGATGGCAAAATTGCGGTCGGTGAAGGCGCGAAGATCGACGATCGGCTCGGCCGCGGTCAGGACGCGCCAGAAGAACGCGATCGCGGAGACGAAGCCCACCGCAGCGAGGATCGCAACCGACGTGTCCTGCAGCCACTCATATTGCGGGCCTTCTTCCAGCACATATTCGAGCGAGCCTAGAAAGCCCGCCATGAAGATCAGGCCCCACCAGTCGAAATGCTCCAGCAGCGCGAAATTCGGCTCGTCGAAATCGACCAGCGCCAGCACGCCGACCGTGATGATGACGCCGGGCACGACATTGATGAAGAACAGCCAGTGCCATGACATCACGTCGGTGATGAAGCCGCCGACGGTCGGACCGATGGTCGGCGCGAGCGTCGCGACAAGGCCGATGATCGGGCCGACGATGTGGAATTTGGTGCGCGGAAACACCGTGTAGGCCGAGGCGAACACGGTCGGGATCATGCCGGCGCCGAGAAATCCCTGGATCGCGCGCCAGACGATCATCTCCTCGATCGTGGTGGCGAAGCCGCACAGAAAGCTCGCGATGGTAAAGCCGGAGGCGGAAATCGCAAACAGCAGCCGCGTGCCCAGCGCGCGCGACAGGAAGCCTGACAGCGGGATCGCGATCACCTCGGCGATCAGATACGCGGTCTGGACCCACGACACCTCGCTCGAACTTGCCGACAGGCCGGCCTGGATGTCGGACAGCGACGCCGAGACGATCTGGATGTCCAAGATCGACATGAACATGCCGAACACCATGATCAGGAACGCCACCAGCCGGCGCGGCGCGATGCGCTCGTCGGCTGCGGGCGTGCCCATCATGGCAGGCGGTGCGGTGGTGGCGTTCGCCATGGTCGTCTCAGGTCAAAGGCGCCTTGCCGCGTAGGCGATAGCGCGATTTTTGAGCATGGTCCCTCGGTCAAGCCAAAGGGCAGCTTTTCCGGATCATGCTCTATTGCGGATGGATCATCATCGGCGAGTCGAGGTCGGCATCGCTGTCGGCATCGGCCGCACCCTTCGTCGTGTCGACGGTGGCATAGACCGACATGCCCGCACGCAACAGATTCTGCCGCGCCACCTCCTTCGGCACGCGAATGCGGACCGGCAGCCGCTGCACGATCTTGGTGAAGTTGCCGGTGGCATTGTCGGGCGGCAGCAGCGTGAACACCGAGCCCGCCGCGGGCGAGATGCTCTCGACGAAGCCGGCAAATTTGCGATGGCCGTAGGCGTCGACCGAGATCGTCACCGGCTGGCCGGGACGGATGCGCTTGAGCTGGGTCTCCTTGTAATTGGCATCGATGAAGACGTCATCGAGCGGCACGACATTGCCGAGCCGCTGGCCGACCGCGACGAAGTCGCCGGTATTGACCAGGCGGTTGGAGAAGGTGCCGTCGACCGGCGCGCGCACCGAGGTGAACTCGAGATCGCGCTCGGCCTTCGCAAGCGTGGTCTTCAGCTCGGCAAGCTGAGCCTGCGCCTCCGCCTGCTGCGCCCTGGTCACATCGACATTGTCGCGCGCCGCGTCATGGGCCGCCTGCGCCGCCTTCAGCGCGGCCGCGCCCTGGTCGCGCCCGGCTTCCGACTGCTCGAAGGTGGCGCGCGAGGCAAAACCCTTGCTGCTCAGCGCCTGCTGACGGTCGTAATCGCGTCCGGCCCGCTTCAGCCCGGCTTCGGCCGAGGCGACATTGGCCTTGGCCTGCTCGACCGCGCTGTCGAACGCGGCGATCTGCCGGCCGATCCGTTCAATCGTGGCCTCCTGGGTCGCGATCCTGGTGCGCGCGGCGTCCACCGCGATCCGGTAGTCGCCGTCATCGATTCGCAAGATCACGTCGCCCTTGCGGACGAGCGCGTTGTCGCCGGGGAGGATCTCGGCGATATGGCCGCTCACCCGCGCGCCCAGCATCGTGTTGTTGGCGCGCACATAGGCGTCATCGGTGGACACGAAGAACCGTCCGATCAGAACGTAGTGCACGGCATAGCCGGCCGCGGCGAGTGCGAGCAGCGCGACCAGTCCGATCAGCACGAATCGGCGCTTGCCGGATTTTGGCGCAGCGGCATCGGCGCCTCGCACGCCGGGCGCGGCGGCCGGCTTCTCGACGGCGGGACCTGCCGGCGCCTCGCCCGGCCTGCGCCTGGCTTCGTCTGGGACATGCGTGCGAAGCTGGTCGGCCAACGCCGGCGATGCGTCGCGAGCGGGCTGCGATTGCGCCTCGTCGCTCTCGGCGCGCAAAACGCGTGCGGCCTGATCTCTTGCTGCAACCATGAAGAACTTCCCCACTCAAATGTCAGGTTGCGGCGGAGTGAAAACCGCACCCCTGCCACCCCTATGAACCAAAATTATCATTGACCGAACGGTTCGGTCAAGATACATTTCGAGCGTGGACCGTATCCGCCCGGTTCCTTTCGAAACCTTTCCAAAAACGGAATTCTTCCAAAGAAGCTAAATCAATGGTTGCAGACGATCGCACCTCTCTCCGGCTCGTGGAGGAGGATTCCTCTAAGCGCCGCCAGATCCTCGACGGCGCCCGTAAGATGTTCATGGATCTGGGGTTTGACGGCGCCAGCATGGGCGAGATCGCCCGCGCCGCGGGCGTCTCCAAGGGTACGCTCTATGTTTACTTCGCCGACAAGAACCGGCTGTTCGAAGCCATTGTCGAGGAGGAGGCGCTGCAGCACGGACAGGTGGAGTTCAATTTCGACCCCGCTCGCGACGTCCCGACCACCTTACGTGAGTTCGGGCGCGCCTATATCGCGATGATCTGCCGTCCCGGCGGCGGATCGGCGATCCGCACCGTGATGGCGATTGCGGAACGGATGCCGGATGTCGGCCGCCGCTATTACGAACGCGTGCTGGAAAACACCATCAAGCGGCTTGCCGGCTATCTCGATGCGCATGTGAAGCTCGGCGAGCTTGCGATCGACGACTGCGAGCTTTCAGCCGCGCAATTCATGCTGACGTGCCAGGCATCGCTGTTTCTGCCATTCATCTTCCAGGCCGCGCCAGCGCCGCCGCCCGAGCGCGTGAAAGAAGTCATCGAGAGCGCGACGCGGATGTTCCTGGCGGCGTATGGCGTGAAGGGCGGTTGACTATCGCTTCCGTCATTCCGGGGCGATGCGTCAGCATCGAACCCGGAATCTCGAGATTCCGGGTTCGTGCTTCGCCCGCCCCGGAATGACGGTGGCAATATCACGCCGCGACCAACGCGCATCGCATCATTTCCGTCCGGCCTTGACCACACCATGCGCGTGCCCGTGCACATGCGGCGCATGAGGCTCGACGGGCATCATGACGACATGGCCGTGGCGCACGCCGCGCTCGGCGATGACGCGATCGGCGAACGCCCTCACGTCGGCGCCGCGCCCGCGCAGCACCGTGACTTCGAGGCAGCTATCGTGATCGATATGCACGTGAAGCGTGGCCTGCGCGAGATCGTGATGCTCGTGAAAATCCTTGGTCAGCCGTTTCGGCAATTCGCGCGCGGCGTGATCGTAGACATAGCTCAAGGTCGCGATGCAATGGCGGCTGTCGCCGGTCTTCGCGTTCGCCTGCTCCAGGCCGCTTCGTAGCAGATCGCGAAATGCCTCGGACCTGTTGGCGTAGCTATGCTGCGCGATGAAATCGTCCACCTCGGCCACGAGGTCGTCGTCGATCGTGATCGTCAGGCGCTGCATCGCTCAAGTCCTCCAAGCAAGTATGACGAATTCAGATTGACGTCATACTGCGGTAAACATACGCTGCTTTAGCACTCGGGAGGCGGTCATGCACGCAGCGCCGGTCGCAAACGCATCGCGCTTGCGAAGGTTTTGTGTGTGCCTGGTCGAGGCGGCGGGGCGGTTCAGTGTCGGGACGATTGCGTAAGTTCGGGTTCAGCGTGCTGGCGCTGTCTGCTCTTCAGCATGCGGAGATCGCTTCCGCGCAAGCCGCATCCGATGCGGCTCCGCCCAATTCCGCGATGCTGCCCCCGGTCACGGTGCAGGCGCCGCCGGCAGCATCGAAACCGAAAGTCTCGAAACGCGCGGCGCGCAAGCCGCACCATGAAACGCCGCGCGCCACCGCGGCAAATCCGGCGCCTCCGGCCGTGGCATCGGGCTCCGGCGCGCCGGATGTCGGCTCCGGACCGACAAGCCCGCCGAGCATGGCAAGCCAGACCAGCTTCACGGGCGAGGAGCTCAATGCACGCCCGGTGGCCCGTCCGGGCGAAATACTGGAAGCCGTGCCTGGACTGATCGTGACGCAGCATTCCGGCGAAGGCAAAGCCAACCAGTATTTCCTGCGCGGCTACAATCTGGACCATGGCACCGACATGGCGATCTATGTCGACGACGTGCCCGTCAACATGCGCACCCATGCGCATGGCCAGGGTTACGCCGACCTGAACTGGCTGATGCCCGAGACAGTGAACTCGCTCAACGTTCGAAAAGGGCCATACTTCGCCGACGAGGGTGATTTCGGCTCGGCCGGCAATCTTCACATCGGCCTGATCGACACCGTGCCGAAGGCGATCGCGCAACTGACGGCGGGCGGCTTCGGCTATCGGCGGCTGTTCGGAATGGACTCCGTCAAGGCGGGTGACGGCACGCTGCTGATCGCCGGAGAGGCCGGCACCTATGACGGTCCGTGGGTCAATCCCGACGACATGCGCAAGCTGAACGGTCTCGTTCGCTACACCCAAGGCACGGCGCTGGACGGCTTTTCCATCACCGGCATGGCCTATGCGAACCGCTGGAGCTCGACCGACCAGGTGCCGCAGCGCGCGATCACAAGCGGCGAGATCGACCGCTTCGGCTCGGAAGATCCGACCGATGGCGGCAAGACCAACCGCTTCGCGCTATCCGGCCGCATCGCGGGCACCGATGACGCCGGCTCATGGAAGGCCAATGCCTACATCGTCAAGAGCCAGCTCGATCTGTTCAACAACTTCACCTACTTCCTCAACGATCCCCTGCTCGGCGATCAGTTCCATCAGCATGACGACCGCGTCATGGCCGGCGGCACCGCCTCGCGCACGCTCGACGGCTCGCTGGCTGGCCGGCCGATGCAGACCACCTTCGGCGTGCAGACGCGCTACGACGACATCGCGCTGGCGCTGACCGACACGTTCCAGCGCAGCTTTCTCAGTAATGTCCGCAGCGACAAGGTCGGTGAAGCCAGTATCGGCGTCTACGCCGAGAGCACGGTCAAATGGACCGACTGGCTGCGCACGACGCTCGGCTGGCGCGGCGATTATTACCAGGCCAACGTCTTTTCCATCTTCAACGGCAACAATTCGGGCAGCGTGGGCGCCGGCATCGGCAGCCCGAAGTTCACGATGGCGCTCGGCCCCTTCAACAAGACCGAGTTCTTCGTCGGCGCCGGCTACGGCATGCACAGCAACGATGCCCGTGGCGCGACCATCACCGAGGACCCGAACGATCCCGCGAACAAATTATCATCCTCTCCGCTGCTGGTCCGAACCAAGGGCGCCGAGACGGGCGTGCGCACCAAGATCATTCCGGGGCTCGATTCCTCGCTCAGCCTGTTCCTGCTCGATCAGGATTCCGAGATCATCTTCCAGGGCGATGCCGGCGACACCATCGCGAGCCGTCCGAGCCGCCGCTACGGCGTCGAGTTGACCAACCACTATCGTCCCCGTTCATGGATCGATGTCGATGCGGATCTCGCGCTGACGCATGCCCGCTTCGTCGGCTTCGACAGCGACCAGGCGGCGGTCTATGAGCAGCTTGCGGGCTTTCCGGAGGCGCAGATCGGCAACGCGCCCGGCAACTACATTCCGAACGCGCCCGCGATGGTGGCCTCCGCGGGCATCACGATCGGCGAGAAGACGGGCCCGTTCGGCACGCTGCGTTGGCGCTATCTCGGCTCGACCCCGCTCACCGAAGACAACGCATTCCGCTCGCCTGCGACTAGCATCTTCAACGGCCGCATCGGCTACCGCTCCGAAAACGGCTGGAGAATCCAGCTCGACGTACTCAATCTGCTCAACACGAAGACCAACCAGATCACCTATGCCTACGGCTCGCTGATCAGGACGGACAGTCTCTATGGTGCCTGTTTCGCGCCGCAGGCAGGTCCTGCCCCGCCTGCGTCCGTCTGCCAGAACGGTGTGATGGACTATATCCTGCATCCGGCCGAGCCGCTGACGGTTCGCCTGACCATCGCCGGCACGTTCTGAAATCCGTTTCGACCCTCCGCGGTCACGCGGCGCGACGCCACCGCCTTATCGTCCCGCCGCGCGACTCGAAATGACCGGAAGCGGAAGCCGCCATTCTTTTGCGGAGGCAATCGGCTTCAGATGAAACCACCCAAAGTTGTGCGGCCCTCGTCATCGTCGTTTTCGCGGCGCCGTAACGCTGCGGCCCGGCAATAGCCGCAAAAACCCGCTCTTTCCGCCCTCCCGCTCCCGTTGATATTTACCTCCTTGTCACGCACCTGTTGATTGCCTGTGATTTGACATTTTGGCCCGACTTGTCAAATTCGCCACAATGACGCCCCAGGATCGCATTCTTGACGCGGCCATGCGCGTGTTCCGCCGCCACGGCTTTCGCCGCTCGTCGATCGAGCAGGTAGCCGAGGCCGCCGGCCTGACGCGACAGGCGCTCTATCATCACTTCCTGTCCAAGGAAGCGCTGTTCCGCGCCTGTCTTGAAGCACTCTATGTGAGCTCTCTTGCCGCCGAAATCACTGCGGCCGACGCCGCGGAGAAGGCGGGCGGCAGCCTCGCCGACATACTGGTCGCGCAGGTCAATGCGCGGCTGCGGCAACTCATCGCTTCCTTCGACGGCTCCTCGCACATCGAGGAATTGTTCTCCGAACATCTCGCGCTCGGCCGCGACCTCTATCAGAAATATGCGGTGGCCTATGCCGAGCAGATGGCCGAGACCATCGAGCGGGTCCGCCGCGAGCGGCGCCTGACGCTTGCCCGCGGCATGACCGTGAGCGCGCTCGTGCGTTACATCGAGATGACGATGCACGGCGTCAAATCCGTCTACCCCTCGATGCTGCCGTCGGCCATCTTCCTCGGGGAGATCGAGGCCATGCTGCGCACACTGATTGCCGGCGCACTGGCGCCATCACCAAGACAGCGCCCGGCGAAACTCGTCCGCACAAAACCATCGCCGCGCACGAGTGCCGACAAGAAAACCGACAAGAGATCTGGAGGCCGCCGATGAGCACGATGACGATCAACGGCCGCATGGCACCCCTCCCCGACGATCCCGAGGCGCTTCTGGTCGATGTGTTGCGCGATGGGCTCGATCTGACCGGCACCAAGCTCGTCTGCGGTGCCGGCGTGTGCGGCGCCTGCACCGTGCTGGTCGATGGCGCGCCGGTCGCAAGCTGCCTGATGCCGGCGCGCGCCGCGGCGGGCAGGACGGTGACGACGGTCGAGGGCATCGCCCAAGGGAATCGCCAAAGGAATGACCAAGGGAACGGCCAAACGAACGGACAAGCGAACGATCACACCGCGTTGCATCCCGTGCAGAAGGCGTTCATGGCGCATGACGCTTTGCAATGCGGCTTCTGCACGCCGGGCTTCATCGTCGAGGCTGCCGCCTTCCATGACGGCTGGCGCGCGACAAAGGGAACGGTTGCGCCGTCACGCGAGGAGATCGGCGCGGCGCTGTCCGGCCATCTCTGCCGCTGCGGCGCCTATGACGGGATTTTTCGCGCGGTGGCCGAGGCCTGCGCCGGCCGTTTCGACGGCCACAATATCGTCTCGCCGCGCCTCGAAGCGCGCGACAAGGTCACGGGTCAAGCGAGATACACCGTCGATGTCAGGCAGGACGGCATGCTGGAAGGCGTCATCCTGCGCGCGCAGGAGGCCCATGCATGCATCGTCGAGCTTGACCTTGCGCCCGCGCTCGCCGTTCCCGGCGTCGCCGCCGCGGTGTCGCTGCTGGGCGACGACCGCGTCGTACGTTACGTCGGCGCGCCGATCGCAGCCATCGCCGCGAAGGATCGCAGGACTGCGCTTGCCGCGAGCCGCGCCATCGGGATCACAAGCGAGAGCCTGCCATCGGTGATCGGGCTGGACGCCGCGCGCAAGAGCGATGCGCCGGTGGTGTTCGAACGCAGAAGCCGCAAGCGGGCCGACAACATCTCGGAAGGCACGGTCGCGCCGGCACGCTGGAAGGGAAATCTGCGCGGGCCATCGGCTGCGTTCTCCTATCGCGCGCGGCGGGCACGCGGCGCGCTGCAGGCGGCGCGCGAGGCAGCCGATCCGCTGCTGTTCGAGGCGACGTTCCGCACCGGCACGCAGCAGCATGCCTGCCTGGAGCCGCACGCCTGCATCGCGCGTTTCGACGGCGATCGCTTGACGCTGCATTGCTCGACGCAGGCGGTCTTTCATCTCACCGAGCTGATCGCCAAGCACTACAAGCTCGAACGCGACAGGGTCCGCGTGATCGCCGACCATGTCGGCGGCGGCTTCGGCTCCAAGGGCAATCTCGGCATGGAGACCATCGCCGCGATCGAGCTTGCGCGAGCGGCAAAGGCGCCGGTGCGCATCGCCTATGACCGGCATGAGGAATTGTCCGTGACCGGCCATCGGCCCGCCGCCGAAATGCGGATTGCGCTGCTGCCGTCGCGCGAGGGCGATCTCGAGGCGCTGTCGCTTACCGCCTATGCCGACACCGGCGCCGCGGTGAGTTCGACGATCGCAGCGCTGGCGCGGCTGATCTATCCCGCCCGCGCAAAAGTGCTCGCCGATTTCGACGTGATCAGCAACCTGCCGCCGGGCGCGCCATTCCGCGGGCCGGGCGGACCGCCGATGGCGTTCGCGCTGGAGCAGGCGGTCGATGAGGCCGCGCTGCGGCTCAACATCGATCCGATCGATCTGCGCCGGCGCTGGGACACCGATCCCAATCGCGGGCGGCTCTATGACTGGGCCTCCTCGCTTCAAGTCTGGCGCGACAAAAAAGCGCCGAACGCGCAGAGCGGCCGCTTCCGCCGCGGCGTCGGCGTGGCCAGCGGCTATTGGCTCTATCTGTGGCAGCCGGGAACGAAGGCGGAGCTTGCGATCGAAGGCGGGCGCCTCGTTGCGCGCACCGCGATTCAGGACATCGGCACCGGCAGCCGCACGGTGATCGCCAACGCGGTCGCACATGAGTTCGACCTCGAACCGCACGAGATCGACGTGCGGATCGGAGATTCCGATCTGCCGGAAGGGCCGGCATCGGGTGGCAGCCGCACCACGGCCTCGGTGATCCCGCCGCTCCTGCTCGCCGCGCAGAAGCTGAAGACGCAGATCCTGACCCAAGCCAAGCGGCGGCCCGCTCCGGGCTCCAACGCGCCGTGGCGGGAGCTCCTGGCCAGATCGCCTGATCTGAAGGTCGCATCGGTCCGGCCGGAGGATTTTCGGCCGGCGGTTCCCGGCATCCGCTCGCCGCTGCGAGAAGCGGGCTTCAAAGGCATGGTGTTCGGCTGGATGATGCGGCGCCTCTCCAACATCGTGGTCGGGGCCGGCATGCCGAGCTCGGTGCAGGTGATCGAGGTCGAGGTCGATACGTGGCTCGGCCATGTGCGCGTTCTGAGCGCGCATTCCGGCATCGCGGTTGGCAAGATCGCGGCGCCCGCGCTGGCGCGGAGCCAGGCCACGGGCTCACTGATCCAGGGCATCGGCTACGCGCTCTACGAGGCGCGCGAGGTCGATCCACAGCACGGCGACATTCTCACCGCGGGGATGGAGGACTATCGGATTCCCGGCCTTGCGGATACGCCGCCGATCGAGGTGCATTTCGACGAGGCGGGCTTCGACCACGTCCTCGGGGGCAGCGTCGGCATCGGCGAGGTCGCGACCGTGCCGACGTCGCCGGCAATCGCAAATGCGATCTGCAACGCGATCGGCGTCCGTGTCACCGAGATTCCGGTCCGGCCCGATCGCCTGATCGCCGCACTCAAAGGGAGGGCCGCCGCATGATCGCCGCAGCCATGACCACCGCGAATATCACGACCGTGAACGTGATGACCGCTCTGCCCCCGGCCGAATTCCGCGCCGGCGGCACCGATCTTTCCGAACGGCGGCGCAGCGGCGTCTCGCGCGGACCGCTGATCGACCTGACCGCCTCGCCCGACACGAGCGGCATCGCCTGGGGAGCGGACGGCGCCGCGCGTATCGGCGCACTCATGACGATCGCGGCCATCGGGGCCGACAGCCGCCTCGCCACGACCTATCCGGGCCTCACGGCGTCCGCACGGGGCTTGGCCACGCCGCAGATCCGGCATGTGGCGACGCTTGGCGGCAATCTCGCCCAGCGTTCGCGCTGCTGGTATTACCGCAATCCGCACATCGCCTGCCTGAAGAAGGGCGGCACGGATTGTCCGGCGCGGCACGGCAATCACCTCTATGGCGTCGCCTTCGACCTCGGTCCCTGCGTCGCTCCACATCCATCGACCATGGCGATGGCGCTGCTGGCCTATGATGCGACGATCACGACCGATAAGCGCGGCGCACTGACGATCGGCGACCTCCTCGGCGACGGCTCCAATGGCGCCGCGGATCATGCGCTCAAGCCGGGCGAGTTGATCCGCAGCATCGAGCTGCCGCCGCCGCTGACGGCCGAGCGCGCGCTCTACAAGCGCGCGATCAGCCGGACCTACGCCGAGTGGCCGCTGGTCGAAGTCTGCGCGCGCGCGGTCGTGCGATGCGGCAAGTTCGAGATCGTGCAGCTCGCGGCGGGCGGCATCGCGCCGGTCCCGCTGCGCTTGCCCGCTGTGGAAGCGGCGCTGCAGGGCAAGCCGGCAAGCACGACCAACATCGCGCGCGCCGCGCCGCTTTCAAGCGCGGACGCAAGCCCATTGCCGATGACGGGCTACAAGCTCGATCTGTTGCGCGGACTTGTCCAGGAGTTGCTGGAGCGGCTTGCCGGCTAGAGCCTTTTCCGTTCCGATTGAATCGGAACGGAAGCTCTAGTCTTTTGTTTTGACGCGTTTTCTTCACGCGAACCGGTACCCACCCCCGGATCAAGTCCGAGGGCATGCTTCGCTCGAAAACGCTCTAGAGCATGATGTGATCCGGTGGAATCGCCATCATGCTCTATTCGTCTTCGAACTCGTCTTCCTCGTTGACCTTGTCGCGCTTGTTGCGCTGCGCCGCGTGGCCGCCGAGCGAGCCCGTCACGAACGGCGCGCGCGTGGCATAAGGATTGCGCTGCGAGGTGCGGGCCGCGACCTCCGCGCCCGAAACCGGCGACGGCTCGCAGATCACGCGCTGACTCGCGCGGCGCATCAGGTCGACGTGAATGTGATCGTAGTGATATGCGTTGGAGCCGGGGGCCAGCACGGTGTTGAACTGCTGGCAGGCCGCGGCCTGCACGTCGCGGAGAAACCCCTGCTCTTCCGGCATGCCGCGCCAGCCGTCCTTGACCGTGATGCGGCGCCCGTCCGCGAGTGTGAAGGCCGCGATGTCGAGTGCATTTCCAAAGGCGTGTTCGGAAATATGCGCGCTCGGATTGCCGTTCATGCCGCGGCAGGAATAAGCGGAGATCTGCTTGATCTCGACGACGTGCGCGCCGAACCAGCGTTGCGCGGCCGGCTGCACGGACTCCGCAAGCCAGTGGTCGAGCACCGAGACGATCGGACAAGCCAACGTCGCCGCGGGCTTCACCGCGACCGGGCCAACCGCTCCGATGGGATTGCCGCGCGCCGGCCCGAGCGGCGGCAGCGGCTGCGGGCTGGCGGAGAATGACGCATTGGAAGGCTCGCGCCCCGGCGAGTCATTGGGCACGCTCATGTAGGTCGTGCGGCCGCCCGGTTCGAGCGTGCCGTCCGATGGCAGGTTGATCCCGTCCTGCGGCGGCGGTGCCAGGCCCGGTGCGGCAAGCGAGATCGGCGCCCCCGGCGCCCCGCCATAGCCGGACTGGCCCGCTGGCGCAGGCGGATAGGTGGAAGGCGGCTGATAGGCGCGTGACGGTGGCTGCGCGACCGGCCAACGCGGCTGGTTGCCGCTGATGTCGGCGGGTGGGCGCACGATCTCGTCGGCGAAACCAAGCGAGCCTGTGCTCTCACCGAATGCTGCGACCTTCAGCGGATATTCCGCGCCGCACACGCCCGGACCCGAGATGGCATCGACGCGGACGACGTCGAGGCTCTCTTTCACCGTGCCGGATTTCATGCACGCGATCTCGGCCTCGGCGCGCCACGGTTCGCGTTCGGCGAATTGAAAAAATCCGCGACCGCAGCCCGCAAGCGAGACAAGGACGATGGAGCCAACGAGATACAAGCGAACTCCGCGCGTCATGCGTGGAAAGTTCGACGAATTTACTTAAGGACTCTTCAACGCGTTGTTTTCACGCATCTTTAACTACATCACGAAGTTTCTTGCCGGATGCGACGGACAGCAGGGCTGACTTTTTTGGCAGACGCCCGCCTGATAGAGTTAATTTTGCGTGGGGGAAGCGACGTGAAGCAGGGAACACTCCATGACGTTCGCCAGCAGTCTAAGCGTCCTCGCGGCCTATATTGCGTTGGCCTTTGTCGGCGCGATCGTGGTGGGCATGTTCTGAGCCGTTTGGCACGCCACGCTTGCGACGCAGAATAACGAACTCGTGCACTTGCAAAATAGCGCAACGGCCGTCGCGTCGCGCATATCTCTTTCGGTTGCCGCACGCATTGCCCCCGACATAGCCTTCGAATTGTCATCTTTCATGTTGCGTTCCCTCCATGTCGAAGCCTCCTTCGCTTTCCCCCTCCAGGCAACAGAGCCCCGCCGATCCCGCGCTCGAGCGCGCCTCCTTCGCATTACGGATGGGAGAGTTCGGCGAAGCCGAGCGGATCGCGGCTTCCGTCCTGAAGGCGCAGCGAGCAAGCGTTGCGGCAGCGTCGATCCTCGGCCGCGCTTTGCTGGCGCAGAACCGGCCCGACGACGCCAAGGTCCCCCTTGAGAAGGCTGCCCGCCGAAGCGGCGATCCCGCCGTCGAGACCTTGCTTGCGATTGCCCTCGCGGCCAGTGGGGAGCAGGGAAAGGCGCTCGATCAATTGCGCCAGACCACGGCACGGCGTCCGGCCTTTCCCCCGGCGTTTCGCGAGCTTGCCAGCCTGCTCGCGAAACGCGGGCAGCCGCGCGAGGCGATCGCGGTGCTGGAAAGCGGCCTGACGCTGACACCCGGCGTGGTCGAACTGCAACTGGATCTGGGGCGGCTCCAGCATGGCTGCAACGATCGAAGCAAGGCACGCGCCACACTGACTGCCGCGCTTGCGGCGGCGCCGGGCCGTTTCGATCTTCTCACCGAGCTTGCACGCGTCATGGTGCTGGATGGCGAATATGCCACGGCCGCCGAGACCTATCGCCGCGCCCTGGCGTCGCGGCCGAACGATGCGATGGTGCAGGTCGATCTTGGCATATGCCTGTTGGAAATGGGCGAGCGCGAGGCCGGAGAAGAGAGCCTGCGGCAGGCAGTGAACAGCGACCCGCACGCGTTCGGCCGGGCGCTCCACACGCTCACGGCAGCGTCGCATGGCCGCTTCTTCCTGCGCCCGAGCGCGTTCGCGAAATTTCTGCGCCGCTAGAGCATGATGCCCTCGGGCTCCGACCTGATGGGTGGAAACCGGTTTTCCCTTAGTTAGCTAACAAACGCGGAACGCGTTTGCGCGGAGATCATGCTCAAACAAAGAGTAAGAAGCGCGACGCGTTACGAGCGGAACTGCCGCCGATAAATTCCCGCTTCGCGGATCATCGCCATCGTGAGGTCGTGCACGCGCTGCGTCTCGTCGGTCGTGAGCGGCGCGGTGCGTGCGATCCAGCTTTCGCGTTTGACCGGCACGCATTGCGCCACCGGCGTGCCCATGGGCAGCACGCCGCTGAAGCTGTGGTCGTGCCAGCGCGCCGGAAAATGAATCCAGTTGTCGTGGTAGCGGTCGCAATCGACCAGTCCCGTCAAGGTCGTGAACGGCAGATCGAAGCGGTTGAACGGATGCGTAAACAGCACCGCGTAACCGTCCGGCGCTTCGATCGTCCACAGATTGTGGAACTTTATGAGAAAACCATCCGGATCGAACAGCGGCGAGCCGATCACCTGGCCGCCATCGTGGAACCCGATGGGCGAGCGGACGAAGCTGACCTCGCCGCCCGGCGGAAGATCATTGTCCCAGGTGATCTCGCCGTTTTCGACCTTGAGATCGCAGATCAGCGGGATCAGGAAGCCGCTGGTCATGGCATCGACAAAGGGCGGACAGCGCTTGACCGTGCTCTCCTGGGCCGCATGAGCGGCGTTGAACGCCTGCGACGGCATTGTCTTCAGCCAGTCGGGAAGGCCGGACGTCGCCGGCACCGGCGGCGGCAGAATATCCTGCAGTTCCGCCGGGCAGCGGAACATCAGTGTCATCGGCTCATCGGGCACCTGTCGCTCTTACCTGTGCTGTAGCTATGAGGGCAGTCGGTCGGTAACACGCGGCCGGCGCGGGCACCAACCGGCCAGCGATTTGCTCGCAAAGATGTGAGCAATCCCGTCAGCCGATTGCGAACATGCAACCGCTAGAGCCTTTTCCGTTCCGATTGAATCGGAACGGAGGCTCTAGTCTCTTGTTTTGACGCGTTTCCTTCACGCGAACCGGTACCCACTTCGCTTGAAAACGCTCTAGTCTCTTGTTTTGACGCGTTTTCTTCACGCGAACCGGCGCCCACTTCGCTCGAAAACGCTCTAGTCTCTTGTTTTGACGCGTTTTTCTTCACGCGAACCGGTACCCACTTCGCTCGAAAACGCTCTCTAACGAAACGTCTACGACGACCGCTCTCGTGCTGCGGCGCGATCTGATCAGCGCTTGCGGCTTGGTCACGACCCGGCTCCAGTCATTGCCGGAGCAGAAGAAGCGGCCGACCGTACAGGTTTCCCGGCCGCGGGCTTGTCCACAGGTTTCTCGGCATTCGAAGGCTTGCTTTCGGCAGGCACCGGCTTCAGCGGCTCGGGACGTGGTGGCGGCGCCGGATCCGGCTTGGGCTGAATCGGCGCGGGCGCGAATGACAACGGAGTTGCAGGCCCAGGCGACGAGGGAGACGAGGAAGCGGCCGGCCTCGCCGCCGCGGCATCGGAGGCCGCGGCCACGTCGTCGACACGCTCATGACCCTGGCGCGTCCCATGACCTCCAGGCAGCGTGACCGACACGCAGGACATGGAAAAACAATGCGGGGGCCGCTCCACACGGACCCGGTGGCCATGATACGTGAACGAGAACGAGCTTGCCTCGGCCGATGAGCCGAGCACCATCACGGCTGCAAGACAGCCAAGCCGATAACCAATGCGCTTCACCGGAACCTCCTCACCAATCGAAGGAGATTAGATTCCCTGGCGCGAGGTCGGCCGTGACGCGAATCACCGAGAGTCTGTTCCGCGTGGCTTGAGACGGCGGCGCGGAGCCGCACCTTTGTACCGCTTCTGTGACAAAGATCACAGAAGCCTCCCAGAGGCGGCCGTAGGGTCCGGCCCGTAACAAGTCCGCTGATGGAGACTCCAATGAAGACGTTCTATTTCGCCGCTGCGCTGCTGATGGCCAGCACGGCCGCCCACGCCGGGAACGGGATTTCCTTCCAGATCAACGGACAGAAGGTTCACATCGAGGCGCCGCGGAATTGCGAAGCGCTGTCCTGCGTCCAGATCACGGCGCCCAGCATGTCGGGCAATCTCAAGAGCAGCTCCAAGCTCGGGGGTGATGACGACAACAGCACGACGGATTCGAACCCGCCCGCGCAGGCCAATGCAACGCCGCCGGCGCAAAGCACGGCTCCCGCCGCACCCGCTCCCGCCGTCGAGGCTTCGCCCGCGCCGGGTCTGCTGCTGCATGACGTGACGCCCTCATCATCTATCTCGGCTCCGCCGCCCGCATCCGCCTCGGCGGCGGCCGAGCCGGCGCCGGCTGCCGCGGTTTCTCCCGCCGCGCAGCCGGCTGCCGATGCGCAGACGACTCCGGTCGGCCTCTGGCAGACAGAGAACGATAAGGGCAATGTGCAGATCGAGCAGTGCGGACAGAATCTGTGCGGCTATTCCGAGAAGACCCGCGAGCCGGTCCTGATCAACATGAAGCCGTCGAACAACAAATGGACCGGCCGGATCCACGATCCGGAGGGCGGCAGCAACTACGACTCCACCATCGCGATGAAGGGACCAAACCTGTTGAAGGTCCAGGGCTGCGCCCTCGGCGGCCTGTTCTGCGGCGGTCAGACCTGGAAACGGATCAGCTGACATTTAACTCGCTTGCGAATCACAATCAGACAAGACCCCGCGGACGATCCCGCGGGGTTTTTCGTGATGTCGAACTTGGCGTCATCGCAGCTTTGCTACACAGCGCGAGGCGAGAATACCGGTTGCGATATTCACGCGCCGTTCAGCCGCCGGCTTTCTTAATCGGCTGAACCTGTCATATTCGTTGCTCCTTCCGGGGTTGGGTCTCATCGTGACATACCGGCTTTCGCTGGCGCTGGCGCTCCTCTGTTGCCTTGTGCTTGGGAGCGCCCAAAGTCTTGTCGCAATGCCGTCGCGAACCGGCACTGATGGCGCCACGGCGCCCGCGGCAAGCGATGCAAGAGACGATACGAGAAACGATACGAGAAACGATACGAGAAACGATGCGAGAAACGATCTCAGCAACGATCGGACAAGGCTTGCGCAAGCGCCGCAAGCCGCCGATCCCACCGCCGCTGCGACCGCACCAACGACGGCCGATGAGCCGATCGGAAATGTCGCCACGCTGACGGGAACGGTCACCGTCATTCGCAACAAGAACTCGTTGCCGCTCAAGCTTCGCGACGATATCTATTTCAACGACACGGTGCAGACGTCCACGAGCTCGACGCTCGGCATCACCTTCAACGATTCCACCACCTTCAACCTTTCGGCCAACTCCAGGATCACGATCGACAACTACGTCTATGAAGAAGGCGGCAGCCAGAATGCCGCATCCTTCGATATCGCAAAAGGCACCGTCGCCTTCGTGGCCGCGGCGGTCGCGAAAACCGGCGACATGAAGATCACGACGCCGACGGCTTCGCTCGGCATCCGCGGCACCACGGGCCTGGTCGAAGTCCCGGAAGGCGCCGCTGCGACGAGCGCGAACAATGTCGCGATCAAGCTCTATCCCGATGCCGACGGCAGAGTCGGACGGATCGAGGTCAACGATCGCGCGGGCGCGCGGCTCGGTGCGCTGACCCAGGGCGCGAGCGGCTTCACGATCCGGCCCGGCAGCGGCGGCGCGCGCTTCGCCGCGGTGCCGCTTGCGATCTCGCCGCAGCAGGCGCAGCGCGACCAGGGTTTTGTCCGCCAGGTGCACGCTGCGCAGGCCGTCGGCCGCCAGATCGTCACCGAGCAACGCGCCTTCCGCCGCGCCAATCCCGGCTTGAACAATCGCGGCAACCAGCCCGGCAATCAGCCAAATCAGCAGCGGCCGAACGGCGCGCCCGGGCCGAACCGTCCCGGCCAGCCGCAACCGGGCGCACCGAATAACCGGCAAGAAAACCAGAAAGAAAACCAGAAAGGAAACCAGAAAGAGAACCAGAGAGGAAACCAGCAAGGGACGCAGCCAGGCGCCGCGCCGAACCGGCAAGGCCAGCCGCAACAGCAACCCGGTGCACCGAACCGGCAGGGTCCGCAGCAACCCGCCCGGCCCGGTCAACCGGGACAACCGGCGCGGCCGAGCCAGTCTCCATCAGGGCAGGCTCCATCGAATCAGGCTCCATCAAATCAGACTCCACCGAGTCAGGCGCCGCAGCCGAACCAACCCGGCACAGCACCGCAGCCCGGCGCACCTGACCGGCAAGGCACCCAGCAGCAACCCGGCGTGCAGCAACAAGGCACGCCCCAACAGCAACGGCCCGGCGTCCAGCGCCCGCAAGTCCCGGGCAGGCCCGCACTGCAACGGCCGCGCCCCGGCGCGCCGTCCAAAGGCAAGCAGGAGAAGAAACGCTACTGATCAGCGGCTGTTGTCATTCAACACGACTTGGTCCGCCGTTACAGGATTGCGCGGGTTGCTGGTGCGGAAGGCTTCGATATTGTCCGGCGGCGAAGGCGTCGTAGACCAGCTTCCTGAACGCGACCCTGGTGCGGGCGCGCTCGCCCTGCGTCTGCTCCATCATGATGTAAATCATGTCGAGCCGGGGATCGACGCCGAAATAGGTGCCGCTGCCGCTGTCCCATTTCAGTTCGCCGATTGAACCCGGCGGCGGCGGTTTTGCCTCTCCGGGACCGGTGCGCACGGCGAGGCCATAGCCGAACCCGAAGCCGTCGCCCGGAAAATAGAAATAGTCGCGCCCTACGCCGGAACCCGGTCCGACATGGTCCGTCGTCATATCCTTGAATGCCGCGGGGCTGAGATAACGCCTGCCGTCGAGCTCGCCGCCATTGAGAAGCATCTGCGCAAAGCGCGCATAATCGACGGCGGTCGAGACAAGTCCACCGCCGCCAGATTCCCACTCCGGATGCGCGCGGCGCTCGCGCTCCGCATCGACGAGAACCTTGTCTGTCGGCAATGGCTCCGCCATCAGCGCGAGTTCCTGGGGCGTGTCGAGCACGAACTTGGTGTGGTTCATGCCCAGCGGATCCAAGATGCGCCGTTTCATGAAATGATAGAGCGTCTCGCCTGAGACGATTTCGATGACGCGTCCGAGCACATCGGTAGAGTGACCATAGCGCCAGAGTGTGCCGGGCTGCCGTGCCAGTGGCAGCTTGGCGATGCGCTCCGCGAACGCCTTGTTATCGAATTTTCCATCGAACAGATGCGCTTGCGAATAGGCCTTCAGCACCCACTTGCCGCCGATATATTCATAGCTGATCTCAGACGTGTGCCGCATCAGGTCCATGATCGTCACCTGCCGCACGGCGGGGACGAGCTTCAGCGCCGGTTCGCCCTGCGCATCCGTCGCTTCCAGCCCCACCTGCATGTTGGCGAAGGCCGGGATATATTTCGAGACGGGATCGTCGAGCGCAAGCTTCCCGGCATCGATCAGCATCATCGCCGCCAGACTCGTGATCGGCTTCGTCATGGAGTGAAGAGCAAAGATCGTGTCCGGTGTCATCGGGAGCTTGGTCGTGACGTCGCGCATGCCAAAGCATTTGAGGTAGACGGGGCGGCCATGCTGCTGGATCAGGATGACGGCGCCCGGCACCTTTCCTGTCGCAACCTCGTTGTGGAAGAACTCGGTGATGAGCTGAAGCTTTTCCGGCGTGGGCGCGTCGGCCGCGCATGCCGACCCGCTTCCGAGCGCGCAATGCGCCACAAAAATGGCCACCAGAGCGCTGCGCCGAGCCGTCCGGCCTGCTCCGAAATTGAATGTACAATCCATCGTCGCCGCGCTGATTTCGGGTCGCGGTTTGCTTGCTATTCAGTCAACATATTCAATCGACGATCCGCGTGAAAAAACTCTGCCGCGCGGCATCCGCGATGTATGGCTGACTTTCGAAGATGCCTCGAAAGCCGGCCTATCGTCAGCAACGATTATAGATCATTGGTGCGCTTTGCACCAACCGGCCAGCCGCGCGCGAAGCAACCATGTGCCGATTGGCGATGAATGACCGTCACAGCCGGACCTTGAATCCCGAGGCGCCGAGCTGCGCCAGCACCTCGTCGAGATGCGCCTTGTCGCGCGTTTCGATGACGAGTTCGAGCAAGGTCGCTTTCGCCGGCAGGTCGGAGAAGGTGCGCTGATGCGAGACTTCGATGATGTTGGCGCCGGCTTCGCCAAGCAGGTTCGATACGACGGCGAGCTGGCCGGGGCGATCGACGATGTCGATCGCAAGCTGCGTCAGCCGACCCTCGCGGGCACGCATGAAGTGCACGCGGTAGCGCTGCCAGGTGGCGTTGAGCACTTTGCTGACGGCGGCTTTGATGCCCTCATGGGCGTCGGACACCACCAGCTTGACGCCGCGCAGGCCACGGCGGGCGAGCTTGCGCAGGAACGCCGTCCAGAACGTCTCGGCTTCGGAGGGGCCAATGTCCATGCCAAGAACCTTGCGCCGGCCGTCACTGTTGACGCCGACCGCGACGATCACCGCGACCGATACGATGCGGCCATTCTGGCGCACCTTCACGTAGGTTGCATCGACCCACAGATAGGGCCAGTCGCCCTCGATCGGACGGGCGAGGAACGCCTTCACCTTGTCGTCGATCTCGCCACACAGCCGGCTCACCTGGCTCTTGGAGATGCCGCTCATCTCCATCGCCTGCACCAGATCATCCACCGAGCGGGTCGAGACGCCTTGCACATAGGCTTCCTGCACCACGGCGGTGAGCGCCTTCTCGGCCAGGCGGCGCGGCTCCAAAAAGCCCGGGAAGTAAGAGCCCTTGCGCAGTTTAGGGATGCGAAGTTCGACCGTGCCGGCGCGGGTCTCCCAGATCCGGTCGCGGTAGCCGTTGCGCTGGGCCAGACGCTCAATTTCTCACCGTAGGCCGCCCCGGTCTGGCCTTCGACTTCCAACTCCATCAGACGCTGGGCGGCAAAGCCGATCATCTCCCGCAACAGATCGGCATCAGGGGTCTTCTCCACGAGCGTGCGCAGGTTC
>Ga0210406_10001257_pt1 | contig 31819 bp, 65 predicted proteins | sample IncBWC30MmetaG_FD_155454 | JGI IMG/M metagenome (GOLD analysis project Ga0210406, IMG submission 155454) | Forest soil microbial communities from Barre Woods Harvard Forest LTER site, Petersham, Massachusetts, United States - Inc-BW-C-30-M | ecosystem: Environmental > Terrestrial > Soil >... | reverse complement strand
GTCGGGTTCCTGCAAATGGAAAACATCGCCGGGCGGCTGGCAGCAACAAAACGGCAAGTGGGTTTATGTGGCGCCAGGGCCGGCGGGCTCGGGTACGGCCTGCTGGGATTGGTTCATCGGTAACCGTGATCCGATCGCAAAAGATCCAACCGTCGTGCCTGATCCGCCTGCAGCATCGTCAAGTGCGGCGAGTGTTCCAGGATCATCCGGCGCCGCGGCGGTGGCGTCTTCGAATCCCGGCTTGCTGTTACTGATCGGTGGCTTACTTCTTTTGGGGGTGGTGCTCTAAAATGCCGATTCTTTCAGCGGACAATCTCGGCATGAGTCTGGCGCGATCGCGGCGGCCGTCTGGTGGCGGCGGCGGTACGCCATGGTCTATCCCGCAGATTCCCGGATTTCAAAATGCCGCCAAGCACGAAATGCAACGCAAGTTCGCCGCGGTTATGGGGGTGGCGGTAGTCGCCGGCCGCCGCGGCGCGCGAGGCCTCCGCGGTCTGGGGGTCACCTGTCCGCAGGGGCTCGTGCAAACAACCAATGGCGGCTGTCTTGATCCGGCGCTGTATCAGCGGCCAGGCGTCCAGATTGCGAATGTAAATCAGGCGAAAGACTACGCCGCGGCGCCAGGCTGCAATGTGGTGGATTTGACCACGAATACCTGTATGCTCGACAACGGTTCGCTAGAAGCCTGCACCTTCATCCGTGAATGCGATCCGCTCACGGGGGCGAGTCACTGTCAAAGCGGGAACCCTGGCACGATCGTTGCCGGCATCCCGATCTGTGGGGCCGGCGGTCCATCGGTGCCAGTTAATTTTAGCGCGCCGAATCCTACCGGGCCGGCTTCCACGTTCACTCCCAAGATTTCCGCAGCTGCGGCGCTGCCGGTTCCCAAGGTCGCTACCTCGGTAGCTTACAGCGGCTTCATCACGCCGGCGCCACGGCAGGGAGCCACGCCAACCATTCAGCTGCAAAACATGAGCCGGCCAGGCCAACCATTTCAGGTCGGCGATGATTGGAGTCTGACTCTCACAGGCGCGCCGAATGCGGCCGTTATCAACACTGCGTCTCAAAACGGCATTAGCATCGGCGCTACTCCTTACGGCCAGACAGACGGGAACGGAAAGCTCGTGCTCACGGGTATTTTCACTCCTGATGCGGTGGGCTCCTGGTCTGAAACCTGGCAGGTTGGCACGGGCTCAACTAGTGTCAGTTTCAATGTTGCAAATGCGCCGGTCGGTGCTGCTGCGCCGCCTGCGGGCTCTACGGCAACCGGGGGCGGCGGTGCGACGATGACCGATTCCACGTCCGCGGCGCCGCCGGCTGCTTCGTCCCTGCTTCCTTCTTCGCTCTCTTCACTGCCTTGGGGCACGATTGCACTTGTCGCCGGCGCCGGCCTGGTGCTGTGGTTCGCCTTCGGGGGCAAGCGATGATCGTTAGGCTGGGCGCGTCATCTTATAACGGGCCAGTTCCGATTTACGATTACTATGGCCAGTTGCGCGACGGCAACACGGCGCCTTCGGCCGCGGATTGCCTGCCGTTCCAGTGTGGGATGCAGACGGGCAACATGGCGGCGCGCTATTGGTGCGCCTACTATGGCCGCTCGGGTAACATCTCGGGCTGCACGGATTCCCGGTGTGCGAATTTTCGGCCAACATACTGCGCGCCGGCGGCCGCCGCGGCTAAGATCGTAGCGCCGCCGACAACTGCGCCGCCGCCTTCGCCGGTGTCGATTCCTACGCCAAGCATCCCCACGGCGCCGTTTCCTACGCAAGGGGATAATAATCCCCCTGCGAACGGTGGCACGATCACAGTTGAGACGCCGGCGGGTCCGGTGCAAGTCGCGGCCGCGTCGGTGCCGGAAGCGAGTTTGACCACGCCGGCTAAAATCAGCGTGCCGAACATCTGGGATTCGCTCGACCCTTCGAAGGCCAGTCAGTTCGATTACCGCGGGCTCTCGACCTCGCTTGCTCCTTGGATGTCGGCTGCGTTCGCGAATTCGCTCGCGCCGGCGCCGGCGCCGCCGGCTTCGATCTTTGCGCCAGTCATGGCGGGCTCGATTCCGATTTGGGTGTGGGCGCTGATCGTCGGGGCTGCGATTTACTTCAGCGGTAAGAAAACCCAGCGTGCGCCACGCGCGCCGCGGCGGCGAAAGGTGGCTTCTTAAATGGCGAAAGACGGCATGGGCTCGATTTTGAAAATAGGGTTGATCGGTGGGGCTGCCTATCTGGCCTGGTCAAGTGGGCTGATCGGCCAGGCCTTGGCCGCGTTTGGCATTGGTACGGCTGCGGCCGCTGCAACGCCGCCGGCCGGCACGGGCGCAGGCACTACGGGCACTCAACCAACGGGCGGCGGCGGTTCCACCAATACCGGCGCGCCGGGCTCGGGCTCGGGCCCAGCTGCTACGCCGCCGCCGGCGCCGCCGCCAACTTGCGCAGTCGTCAATTTCACGTGTCCCGATGGAACTGTGCTGCATCAGACGCCAGGGAATTATCCGGCCTGTAACACGTCTCCCTGGAACTGTCCGGTATCCTCGCAGGCGCAGGGCATCCAGAACACGACGAACGCGAGTAACCTCGCGATTGCCTTGAACGCTCGCGCCATGAAAGATGGAGTCGCGCAGGGTGCAACGATCGCGCCGGCGGTGACGAACTTCCCGAACGGCCAGGTACTGTACACGCCGCAACAGTGGAACTTCATCATGAGGGAGCTTTATCCGGGTGCTTCGGTTCTCCCGTCTTCCTCTCAGCCGATGACTTCTGAGGCTTATGTGTTCGCGCGCCTGCAAGCCGGGCCTACCACAAATGCGGCGCTCGGGCTGAGTGGGTTTGGTCTTGGCGGCATTCATCAGGTGCAGCATGTCACGGGTTCCGGGATGAAAACTTTGATGAGTCGGGCAGCGGCCGGCGATTTGCTCGCGGCTGTCCAGCTGCGCCGAGTTGGTGCGCCGGTTCCTCCGGTGCGCTCGGGGGCGCGGCTGCGTCTGGGGCCAGTTCTGTTACAGCGGGTGGCCAGGTAATTGTTATGCCGATTGTCGTAGAGGTGTCGTCGGAAGATTTCGCGGACGGGGCGCAGCGCTTCAACTGGTGCAACTGTCACACGCCGGATGAACTCGCGGCCGGGCTTAGTGGGATTCGCCTCGGCCGCGGGATGCATCTCGGACAGCTGTACAATCCGCTTTCGAATTCTTCGAACGCGGAGCCGGTATACGATGCAACGGATGGCTCGGCCATGATCCCCGCGGAACTCTCGGCCGCGGTTTCGGTCATGGGCATGATGCCGGCGCCGGCTGCTCCGCTAACCACGGCCGTGGTGACGATGCCTCAAACGAACTGGCTTTTATGGGGCGGTGCAGCGGCGGCGGCCGCGGCCGCGTACTGGTGGTACGCGCACAAGGGGCGCCGATGATTATCAGTTTGGGTCAGAATTCCTGTGGTGTGTATGGTCCGGTCACCCCGGATGAAGAGGCGGCATGTGCTGCTGGCTCGTCGGTGTGTAATCCGTTCTGGTCGGCGATGAACGGCGCGTGCTCGGATTCCAACGGCAACTATGTCACGCCAACGGGCGCGGTGATTCCTAGCAGCACGGTGGCTGCTGTCACTCGCAGCATGTATGGCGCTCCGTCTTCTACGGCGGTAGCTGGCTTTGGTCTCGGCACGGTCGGGATTTTCGTGATCGCAATTCTGGTTCTGTTGTTCCTGTTAAAACGATGATGATTCGCGCCAATCTCGGAAACCTTCCACGCCGGCGTGTTGGGCGCCAGGTCCAGGTGTGGAACCCGGTCAACGGCCGTTGGGAGGTTTCGCGCAACGGTGGGTTAGGCCAGGCGACGGGCTCGCAGGCCTGGTGTGATTCCGCGTCGGCCTGGAATCCGGTGGCGTGGTTTGCCTGTTTTGGTTCGGACGTTAAGAAAGTCACGTCGGCTTTCGAGGTCCTACCTACGCCGCCGCCGGCTGCGCCGCCTGGCGCTCCCTGCCAAGATCCGAGTAATCCGGCTTGTATGGCGCAGCTCACGGTGCCGGGTGCGTTCACGCCAGACATGTCGGCGCAAGAGGCGCACGACAATAGCATCGCCAACTGGCAGAACTTTTTTCAGACGAACTTCCCGGGCACGGGCGGCGGCGGTCCTACCAACGATCAGATGAACACTTTCTTTTTGATCGTGGCTGCGGTTGTGGTGCTTTATCTTCTTATCCCGGCTGGGGGCCGGAAACGTTAATATGCCGATGTATCAGACAATTCCGCCGGCGGTCCAGCAGACACGCGTGCCACGGTTGCGGCCGGCCGGTATGCGCGGGCTCGGACAGCTCGACATTTTTTCATCGACGGACATAGCCGATTGGGGTTGGGCAGAATATCTGGTGCTCGCCGCGGTTGTCTGGTTCGGCTGGAGTCTTTTGAAGGGCGCCAAGTCGACGGGCCGTCGCATCGGTGGTGTAGTTCGCCGGCGGCGCCGGAAGAAACAACAAGGGGCGTAAAACAATGCCATTCGTAGCAAGGCCAGTGGATTTCGACTCGATCAACTATTTGCCGGGCTTTCCGAGTATTTCGAAGTACGACTGTGCGCCGGACTCGTGGAACCCACTCACGGGCGGCTGTAATAATCCGCCGGTGTCGGTTGGGCGCGAGAGGAGGGGGGTGATCGACGCTCAGGCCTTGATCGCTGCACTTCAGCAAGCCGGCGCTAAGGCGCCTTCCATTCTCGGCGGTCTCGGTTCCGCCGGCAGCTACGGCTATCATCGCCGCGTAGGCACTGGCATACATGGCATTGGCGCCGCCGCTGGCTCTGGTTCCTTGCATCGCCGCCGCGGCATGGGCTGCGGGTGTGGTGGGTCGTGTGGCGGGGGTGGTGGTTGTGGCTGTGGCGATAAATCGCCGATGAGTCTGGGCCAGCTTGATCTTACGAGCATGGCTGGCATTGTCACCTGGCTTGAGTCCAACTGGATGCCGCTCGCGATTGGTGCGGGCGTGGCGTGGATGTTGAAACGGAAGTGAGGGGCCATGGGCGGGAACGGTTGGGATTAGTGAAGCGATGGCGCGCAAGAAACGGAAACGAGTGAACCCGGCTGTAACAGCTTCGCAGTATGGCGCCGCTCAAGCGGTGTTGGGAGATTTGTCCTCGATCATGCCGCGTAAGGTTGCGCGTGAAATCGTGGATAAGACGCCGCCGGCATTGCGCTCGAAGTTCGCGAAAGAATTGGCGCGCCGCCGCCATGGCAATCCTACGCAATCGGATCTGGACGCCGCGGCGCGCATGTTCACCAAATTCCACGGGAAAGAACCGGGCCATGTTACGACGGTCGATCAGCTGCGCGTTACGCCGGCCGTCCTCGCCGATTGCGGCCGCCTGGTTGAGCTAGTCTTCAAGCGGCCGGGGTTTGTGCGTGAGGTTTATCCATTCGCCGAAAGCAACGGGCGCCAGGTTCGCGTCGCTACCACGGGCGACGGTGGGCAGCTCTACTTTGTGGGCGGGGATCAGGAAATCGATTTGCGGGGCGGCGGGTTCACGTTGCCGAAAGATCACGTGTGGCTGGGCACGTGTGTCAGCATTGCCTACCACACTTCAAAAGACTTCCACAATTTCAAGCCTTCTGATTACGGGCATAAGTTTGGCGACGAAGGCGGTTTGAAACCGGAGGGCGGTTACGATGTGCATTCGAAACGGCTCTACCTCATCGGTGGGGACTATCGCGTGAAACGCGAGGGAATTGTCGGCTAAAGGGGGAATGGGTTTTTATGGTTCACGTTGAACGAGTTCGCCTGATGAACCCGCACAAGCGGAAGAGTCAGAAGAAACGATCCGGTGGCAGCAAGTCGGCGCGCGCCGGTCGTTCGAAGCATCGCCGGCACAACTCAGCGGAAATGCTCTCGCTGGGGTTTCTCAATCCACACAGGAGTTCAAAGATGGCCAGTCCAAAGAAAAAGCGGAAGGGCTCGAAAAAGCGTTACTACGGCTTTATGAAGAAACGCAAATCGAATCCGTACCGTAAGTCGAAAATGTCTCACCATCATCGACGCCGCCGCCGGAACCCTGGGATGTTCTCAAATGCTACGTCCATTCTGAAAAGCGGCTTCTATGCGCTGGTCGGCTTGGTCGTGGCACGTCAGATACCCCAGTGGGCTCTAGGCGCGAACAATACCAGCTGGATCGGTTACGGTGCCAACATCGTGACCACCCTGCTAGCGTCGTGGCTTGCACACAAAATGCTCGGAACGGATGCGGGCAACGCGGTCGCTCTCGGGGGCGGTCTCTACGTTGTTAATCGCTTCATCCAAGACAATCTTTCACCAGTCGGCCAGGTGCTGAGTATCTCCGGTCTCGGCGATTACAACGCGCTCGGCGACATTCAGGCGGGTTACTTCCCGCTGCCAGTCCCTACCGATGCATCGGGTAACCCGATCATTCCGAGTCAACTGCAACCGGCTCCTATGCCGGCGGCGGCGGGCGGTAAAGGGATGGGGGGCATCAATCGTTCCACACGTTACACGAACCGCTTCTAGCAAAGCGGTTCGCCTCGTGTGGGAGGCCGGGGCCAGCTGCCGGCCGGTAGTGTCGAATTTTTGAAGAAGGGGAAACCTGTATGAATTTCAAGCGACTTTTTGTCTCGACTTTCGTGGTCCTAGCGCTTGGTGCGCTGGGACTCACCTTTGCTGCATCGCATCACGTGACGGCGAGGGAATATTTGCAAATTAGCCTAGCTTTTGCCGGTATGGCGGGCATGGCGGTGGCGGCCGGCCTGGTCGACGTGCAACAGATTCCGCTCTATGACCGCGTCATCATTGCGGCTGCCACGCTGACCACGAATCCGATTCAGTTTTTCACCGTGCCGATTGGCTCGGGCACTGGCATCAGCGGTTCAAAGCAGCTCTGGGATACGAACCTGACGCAAGCGTCCCGGCTCGAAGCTCCGCGGTCTTTCCTTGTCCGGGCCATGCGGTTCTATTTCGAGCCTGACACCGTGCTCGCCGATGTGATCGCGCTGTACAAAAACTATGTGCTCGTGCTCATCGTTGGCGAGAAGGTGTATCAGCTCGCGCCGGCCTGGTTCTTCCCGCAAGGTGGCGGCGCCTATTCCGGCGGCAACTTGTCGACTGCGTTGCTGGCGCAAACCAACATTTCGCAGTTCTACGGCAATGGTGTCCCTGATCCTGGCGCGATTAATATCATTGCGGAAAATCTCGCGGTGAAAATCGAGCAGGGTGAAAACTTCCGCGTGGAATTGCAGGGGAACCCGTTCACGACTGCGACGGCCGGCGGTACCACCTTCGGTGTCGGTCTCAACATGCGCGTGGTTCTTGATGGCGTGTTGTCTCGCCAGGTGCAGTAAAGTAGACACAAACGGCCTGGGCGCTTTTCGAGATGGGCTTCGCCAGGCTGATGGAGTTCGCGGCCGTCCGTTCGACAGAGTTGGCGGCCGCGGCTTTCAAACGAGAGGGATAGAATGCTAGGACAAGCGCAAGCAGATGCGATGGTAGCGGCCGGGGCCGCGTCCACGACACCAAACGGGCGCACGTGTTTGAATGTCCCGGTGTTCTACGTCTTCGCGCAAGACATCACGGCCGGCCAGCTGCGGTTGGATCTATCGCAAACGGTGGCAAGTGACGCCGACTTTTATTGGCGCGGTTGGAAGTATCTGGACACGGGCGCCGGCCTGCTGAGTCTGACGCGCTTCCGGTTGCTGAGTGGCTACTATTTGTCCAATGCGTTGATGCCAATGTCAAAGCTCGATCTTCGGTCGGTCACTCCTGAGATGCGCATCCCGGCCGGCGGCTTTATCGGGATCGAGACACAGAACAATGACTCGGTGACGCGCAAACTTAAGATCATTTTCTATGGGGCCAAGAGGTACTACATCTAATGGGCGCCGCCGCGGTGTGTCTTCCGAAAACGAACCCGAACCCCCTGGCGCCGGCCTGGTGGTATCCGTCCGAGTGGCTGAGTGAGGCGCCGGCCGGCTATCGCGATGAATTTCAGCTGTACACCAAAACCACGGCGCTTACTGCGAATCAGTTGCTTACTGTGGATCTCGACACTTACACGGCCGGCCAGTGCAACTTCTACTGGCGTGCGGTCGGAGTGTTCCTGTATGCTGGCATTGGCGTCCCTACCGTGCGCATCCGCGATTCTGAGGGCTACATGATGATGAACACTCGCGTGGCTCTCACGAATGGCGCGCCTTTCGGCAATCAGGATGTGGTTACGCCGATCTTGGTGGCTCACCGTATGGCGCCAGGGGCAAAGCTCTCGCTCGACTTCAACGAAACATCGGGCAATCCGGTCACGGTGTTGTTTCTCTTCACGGGCGTGAATCGCTGGCCCTACGATCCGAACTTGGACGGCCGCGGCGGCGCCTTTGGGCCTGACTCGCCATATTCGGCGGGCAACGCCGGCATACCGGGCGCGCTCGTGCCTGATCCTGGCCAGGCGCCGGCGCCGGGCTCGGCGGCGGCCGCATTGGTGCCTGGTTATTCCGGCGGCGGCACTACGGGAGGGCTGTGATGGGCTCGAACTCTCAGACATGCCCTGCGATTGACCACCTGGCCTGTAAGCTGCCAGGCGAGCTGGAACCGCGGTTGTTCGATGTGTATACGACGGTCACGGCTCTGACGGTCGCGGCTGGCATTCTGCCACACCAATCGGTAGACATCGCGAACCGGGACGCGCCTTGGCATCTGGCGGGCATGTGCTGGGATCAAATCTCTGGTGCGGGCGGCCGGCTGGCCATTCGGGTGTATGACTCGCGCGGGTTTGCGATTTCAGATAATCTGCTGCGCGCCGGTAACTTGATGGGCGGGGAGAATTCCGCTATGCCGGTGAATCCCTCGCTGGTGTGGCCTGTGAATTCCTCGCTCGTTTTCGACGTGCAAAACACTGGCACTGTGACGGCCAGCTTCGCGCTGTTTTTCTTTGGCTTCAAAATCTTCGATCGGGGCAAGGCGCCATGTTAGAGCGGTTCTTCGTGTACAGTTCCGCGGCGCCGTTCGTAGTGCCGGCTGGGAAAACGATCTACGATCAACAGATTTTGATGCGCCAGAATGCAGACTTCTACCTCCGCGCGCTGGCCATGTATAACTCGACTGGCGCGGTGGGCGGCCGCATGAGGCGCGCGGATGGCTCCTGGCTTACGGGAAATGATTTCCTGCACCTTACCGGCTTTCTGAATACCGGCGGGTTCGCCAGGCCAACACCGATCTATCCGCAAACGCGTTACCCACAAAGTGGCGCCTTCGTCTTCGATCTCCAGGATTTGGGCGGCGCCGGCGATCCGCTGGTCTTTCCCGCTTTGCTCGGAGTCGAGCGCTATCCCGATAACGCGCTGCCGCCGCCTGGCTTGCCGGCGCAATACATCGAAGAACCGTATCACGTCACCACGACGGTGTCGCTCTCCGGTGTCGGCACTCAGGTGCTCGACCAATCGATCAAGTGTCAGACGGGTGATCCGTTCATTATCCGCACGCTGAGCTGGCGGTACGATGAGACCCAGTCTCAGCCGTTCACTATGCAGATTAAAATCCGGGACGAATTCTCGCGGCTGTACATGAACGACTGGGTGCCGTTGCGGCTTCTGTTCGCTGGGCCTACCGATGCCAATGAGCCTTATCCGGGAATCGTGTTCCCAGAGATGGTGATTCCCGCGTATGGCTCGTACACCTTCGATCTGTTCTCCCAATTTGAGGCGGGGCCGTTCACTGTAGAGCTTACCTTTGGCGGTGTGCGTCTTCTTCCGGTGGCGGCGCTATGAACCAACTTTGGTCGGTCGGGAATGTTCGCGATTACTGGGGGCGCTGGACGCCGCCGGCGATTCAAAATCTGGGATGGCTGAACGCCGTGGATTGCTTCCGGCCGAAATTGTTTATTGGTCCGCTCGAAGCCGATGACAATGTAGCAGCGTCTGGCTATATCATCGTGACGTTTGCGCTCGTGCCTGGCTCGTGGTTTGTTGGGCTGTCGGAAGTCAACGCCGCAACGCTCGATTTCCAAATTACCGATCTGACCACCAACTACCAGTTTTTCTCGTCGCCGATGAGTGCAGGCCTGATGGCAACGGCCGGCGGTTTCTCTCAGCCGTTCTGGCTGCCTGAACCTTATATGGTGCAGGGTCCGGCGCTGCTGCGGCTCGAAGTCTGGAACAACACCACGACTCCGACAGTCGAGAGCCAGATTCTGTTGCACGTAATAGAGCCTGTGGAGGTCTGATCGTGACGACTCGAACTTACATTCCGCCGGCGCGCCAGGTCGGAGGTCCCGGCCGGCCGGCGGTGCGTGTTCCGCTGCGTGGTCTCGGCGAACCGCCAAACTGCGGGCCTTACTATTCTCAGTGGGGTTTGCCGATCACAACGCCGGCGCCTGGCACGATCACGCCGCCGGATCAAACGGCGCCGCCTGACAATAAGGAGCGCTGGCACTCGTTCAACTCCATTGTTGCGCCGGCGCCGGGCACGCTCCTGGCGCCCATCACTTCGTTTCTGTGTCCCAACGGCCATCAAGCCAAGTGTGTCGGCCTGGTGGTCGAATATATCGGAACTGGGTTCGTGCAAGGCGATGCGGTCACGGGTCTGTTCTTTTCCATTCGCTTGAATGGCGCGCAATTTGTGCGTGACTATTCCTCGATCCCCAACACGCTCGGGGATCTTTCCGCGGGGCCTTGGCCGATTCCAGCGGCCATTAAACTCTCGCCGAACGATCTCCTTGAGGTTCTCGTTACTGTGCCTGGTGGCTCCGTCATTGGTACGGGTGGAACCAACCGGATGCACGGGCACATTCTCGGCTACTACTGGCCGAACCAATAAAAGGGGGCGGGCAGAGTAGATGCCGTTTTCTCATTTCAAAATGGTTGAGTCTTACGACTGGACCACGAATCTGGCGGACGTCATCGCGCGCTATCAGGTCCCTAGTACAAGCGGCTCGATCACATTCGGGCCTGGCCGCTTCGGTGGGAATTCTCTCGGCGTTGCCGGGTTGCTCCAAGAAATGTTTCAACCTGTCGGCGGTGACGTGCCACCATGGGGGCCTGATTTCACCATGGGTCTCGCGTGGTTTAATGCTGGCAGCATTCCTGGCAACAATGCCCAGATTCAAATCTGGCATGGTCCCGTTGGCGGCGGCGGGTCGAATCCGCAGTTTACTTTGTTCTTGAACAACGCCGGCCAGATTGAGTTGCACCGTGGCGGCGGTAGCGGTGGCACTTTGCTCGGCACGTGCTCTGTCGTGATGCTCGCGAATACATGGTATTACGTCGAGGTGACTGTACACATTGACCCAGTCGCCGGAACGGCCGCCATGCAGATCGATGGCGTCTTGCAGTTCAACGTCTCTGGGGTGAACACGCAAGGGGCGCCGGATCACTTCTATGACTCCGCGATCTTTTTCACGGTGGGCTTTCACCAGTTCAACGCGGACGATATTTACGTGAAGGACACCATAGGCATGTTGGGTGAACGGCGCGTCATACTCAATAAGCCGGCGAGTGATTCGGCTCCCTTGCAATGGTCTCCTTCTGCCGGCGTGACTCACTTCAATCTGGTGAATGAGGTTCCGCCGGATGGTGACACGTCCTATGTCTTCAGTTCGACGCCTGGCCAGATCGACACCTATGGCATGGCTGGGCTGCCTTATACGCCGGTGACGATTGACACTGTGCAAACGTCGATGTATCTGCGGAAGGACGACGCCGGCGCCCGCCAGGATTCGGTGATGGTCAACGGCACCACTTCTGCGATCGTCATCACCGTAACGAGCAGCTATAACGACTACATCGAAATGTGGGACGTGAATCCGCTCACGGCGTTGCCATGGGTCGGGACGGCCGTCCCCGCTACAGTAGGCATCAACGAGATAGCTTGAAATGGCGAATCGGCTCTCTCAGGAAATGGCGGAAGTCCTTAACGGGGTTCTCCATTCGAGTGTTCACTCGCGCTTGACCCAGCTCGTGGCAGAGGTGCTCTGTACGATCACGGCGCTGCCGCCGCCCAAGCCGATCGGAACGACGGGCAAGTGGTACAAAGACCTTTGGTTCACTGACCCAGAAGAATTGCGCCGCTACGACATGGGAGACGATTCCCTGTGAGCGTTCTTACGGCCGGCCAGTTGTACCAGCTCGCGTTGAGTGTCGGCTTTCCGCCTTCCACGGCCGTGCAAATGACGGCGATCGCGTTGAAAGAGTCGGGCGGCAATACGAACGCCTACAATGGCACGCCGCCCGATGATTCCTATGGGCTCTGGCAGATCAACATGTACGGCAACCTCGGGCCTGCGCGGATGGCGCAATTTGGTCTGAACGCGGAGACGGATCTTTTTGACCCCACGACGAACGCGATGGCTGCTTACACCATTTGGGGCGGCAACGATAACAACCTCAACATCGCCTGGGCGATCTACGGCGCCGATGCGGCGAAGTATCAGGCTGCGTTGCCGATCGCGCAAGCGGCCGCGGCGCAGCTCGGGTATGCTTCTGGTCCAACGGGCGGCGGCGGCTTTACTTTGGCGCCAGGCGCCGCGGCGCCCACTGGGCTGCCTTCGTTCTTTAATTTCCCGCTGTCCTCGACTGGGTTCAGTTTCACCGCGTTGTGGAATAGCCTTGGCCCAACCGGGCAACTCGGGCTGGGTGCGGTTGGCCTGCTGCTTCTTGTGAATCTGATAGATTAGCTCGCATGCAGTCCCAACCTCTTTCTAGAGCGCAGATTGAAAAGGATCGGCGGCCGCTGAGTGTCTACGTGCTGCCTTGCCCCTGCGGGGCGACGGTCGAATCACACCAGGCGGAAACGCGCTGCGGCAATTGTGGCCTGACTCTCGTGGCTGATTTTCGGAACGAGAACGGCATGGATAACCGGAAGTGAGCGGCCGGGCCTGGTCGACTCGTCAATTCTGGCGATACAGGCCTGGCACGCCATATCCGCCGATGGTCTCGATCGGCTGCATCGTCGGAAGTGACGAGTCCAGCTCGAGGGATCCGCTCGCCGCTTCTGGCGAGGTGCGCCACTCGCCAATTCTGGCGATATCGGCCGTTCTCGCCGTTTCTGGCGTGGTGCGATCGCGCCGGGCCGTGGCGATCGCGGCGGGACATGGCCAGGGGTTGCGGGACACTGCGCCGCGGCTATCGCCATTTGTGGCGAGTTCGCCGGCAGTCTCGCCAACTATGGCGAGGGTGGATCCACCATCGCCGTTTCTGGCGAGTCTTCCGGATGATCCTAAACTACGCCGGCCAGGCTTCCTGAATCGCGGCCAGCATTGCGCGCCTTTCGAGCAACGGCATAGCGGCCAGGCGCTTCGCCCATCGCTTCTTTTTCCTGGTGATCCTTTCGCGCTCGCGAAACCCACGGCCAAGAAACCGATAATCATGCAGCGCCAGGGGCGGCGGGAAATTGAACCATACCCATTCGGTGGCCAGGCGGCCGCCGCGCGTCATGGCCTGGTACTGGATCGAATTCCATTTCGCCAGGCGTTTGGCGTAAAGCTCCGAATGATACCCCGAGATCATCACCATGCACGGGAGCTGCCTGATTATCGTCAACAGGCGCTCGTGGTCTCGATCCGCCATCTCGTACCGATACAGGGGGCCGCTGCTGCGGGTGTGCATCATATAAGGCGGGTCACAGTACACGAGATCACTCGGCGAAGCGGTCCAGTTTTCCAAAAACTCGATGCCGTCTCCCTTGTGAATCTCGAAGCTGCTACCCTCGGCGTTTTCGACGATGCCCGCGGCAGTGGCCAAGCGGATGGCGTCCGGGTCGAGGTCAAGACCGATGTTTATCACGGCCGGCCGTTTGTGGCGCATCACGGCGCCGCTTCCCAAGAACGGCTCGATATAGGTGGTGTGCGGCGGCATCAGGTTAATGAGGGTGTGGAAGGCGCCGCCGCCGTTCTTTCCTCCGGGGTAGTTCATTCCTGCAGCATCGCCGATTTCGGCGAGGGTGTCAAGTGATCTGGCGGGTAATTAACGCGCGCACGGGCCAGGTGGTCTGCTCGCAGTGTCTCGAAGCGCGCCGGGCTGAGGATCGGCGCCGCGGGCTTCTTGGCCGGGTGGAACTGCTACCAGGTGAGGGTCTTCTCATAATTCCTTGCGCCGGTGTTCACTCGCGGGGGATGGCTTTCCCGATCGTGGCGCTGTATCTAAATAGGTACGGCGAAGTTCTTTTGCGGCGGGATCTTCTGCCGGGGCAGCCAGGCTTGACGGTTCCCGAGACTCATGCCGTCCTGGAGCTGCGGCCAGAGGACGCCAGGCTTACGGTCAAGGGCGATTGGTTGAGGTGGTATTAATGATGCGGAAAGGCAAGTACAAAGGGCGGCTGGTTCCGCTGCCGAATCCCTCGGAACCCTGCGCGCGGGCTCGCAAGCCGGTCACCCAGATTACTGACAGAGCGAAGCGTTACCGGGCGAATCAGCCAGGCTGTAAGCCTGCTGGCATCAAGCGGTGCATCTACTGCGGCCGCCGCCGAAATGTCGAAGTGCATCACCTGGATGGGAATGAGGACCATGGGGAACGGTCTAACCTGGCCTGGGCTTGCCGGCCGTGTAACACTGCTATCGGCGCCGAATTCAAAAAGGCTGGCATCGGCAAGCGGACACGCCAATTAAACCCGCGGCGCCGGCGCGGGCGGGCTGATCCTGCGTTTACTCAGTTCGCCTGGGCGGTGAACGTCATCTGCCGGCGCCGCGATGAAGCTAGGGGCCTGTGTTCGCGTTCCAGCGATCCTTTAACAAAGCAGGCGGTCGAGATTATCCGGTCAACTCCGCTCGACGTTCGCCGGGCATACGCCAGGCGGGCGCGGTCCATGCGGCGGGGTTCCGGGGTTCCGTTTTGAGCTGTTGAATTTACATGGGGGTGTTGTCAATGTGGGTCTATCTGGCTTTCCTGGTGGCGCTCGTGGGCGCCTTCATCATGTGGATTGCGTCGAACCCTGGCCGCTGGTATGATGCCGGCCGCCTATGCTTTGGCGCCGGCCTGCTCGCGTTCCTGATTCGCATCGGCTGGCATCTGTCCAGTTGATCTTGTGGCTTTGCCTGGCGGCTTGCGTTTCACCTGGCGGGCTCTGAGGGCTTGGTAGATGGTCTCTACGGTCTGCCAGTATACGGTCCAGCTGCCGGTGTTCGCGATGGTCGCGCGGGCGGGCGGTAACTCACTCGTCCAGCAGATTTGCCAACGGCCGCCGGCATGACTATAGCCTTCGAGGCGAATCGGGCCGCGGTGAAGCAGCATCGTGCGGATGTTCTCTTCGATCTCCACTGCGCGTGTCTCTACCATCCGTATTGATTGAGCCATTGGTAGGCCTGGTTGATTCGCGTCATGCGCTCGGCGGCGGTCTTTGTTTTGTTGCGGTCTGGGTGGAATTCGCGCGCCAGGTGTAGGTAGCGGTCTCGCAGTTCTTCGTGTGTCGGCTTGTCCTGTCCTTTCTTGAATCCCATCACGCGCAGAGCATCCGCCGCCTGGTCGCGCGGTTTCGGTGCGGGCGGCGGCCGTGGCGGTGTCCAGCCAGGCGGCCGGCCGCCGTTAGTTGCATATTCTTCGAATCCGGTCGGGGTCTTCGGTGTGATGGTCACATAGAGGCGGCCGTTTACAAACGTGGCGTTTAGTTGGTGCGCTTGGAGAAAGTGCCGCATGAACTCATCCAGTTCGGGTATGTTCGGCCAGCTCGTTTGATTAGCCCAGTGGTGGGGCGGTGTGCGTTGATCCGCGGCGGCATGGGCGGCCAGGTCGCCTAGCGCACTTCCTATTACTTTGGCTAGCTGCTCCCAGAAATTCACGGCCGCGGCCGCCTTTGATGCGGCTGGGCGCCTTCGCTACTCAGGCACAGCATTACAAGAGGGCTCGGGCGTCCCAGCGGCTGGCCAAACCGCGGCACTCGGAGAAATGCCGCGGCGGTTGGTTTCCAGTGTACTCGAATTCGTGACAGCTGCAACATTCGCGCGCTTCGTTTTTGTACTACGACTTTTGGCCAGGTGTGGGCGCGTCTGGCGCTGGCGCTCCTTGGTAGCTGAGACCATACGCGTCGATGAGAAAATTATTGAACGCCGTTGACGTCGTCGCGTCGAGTTGGATCGTGTCGCCGGTGCGCGTCATCACTGCGGCGCCGCCGTCTCGGTAGATGTTAATTTTTACGGCCGATTCAAACAACTGGAAGAAGTCCCACACTTCGTGCAGCTCTTGCCCGCCGGGCTCTTGTTTTCCAAAAAAGCGGCGGCCGCTGCCTGCACCTGGCTGTATTTGGCTTAGCATCGTTCGACTCATGGCCCGCACGTCGAGCGGGGCGCCTCGGGCGCGGCCGGATAACGCGCGCAGGCCTTCGACAATCAACGCTTGTTTTGCCGGATCGTCGGGCGCGATCTGTTCGGCCAAGGCTTCAGCATAAGCGGTGATGCCGTCTTCGGCGAGCTGGTCGAATGGTTCCGCGGGGTGGTCTTGTGGGTTCATCGTTTAATCCTAGCTGCGTTCCATTCGCAGCGTTTCGAGGTAAATCGCCGCGTTCATGTACGCCTGCTCGTATCCGGCTCCCACGTGGCGATAGAGGGCCAGTTGCATCGGCCGCGGCAAGCTGAAGTAACAAGCGCGGCAAAAGGTCTGCGCGCGGCGCTTGGTCTTGCCGCATCGGCATGTTTCGCCGGCGAGTTCTTTCACGAGTGTTCTTGAGTCCACGGGCGTCATAGCGGGGTAGTCTCCTTCAGTTTCCATTCTGCGGTTGGGGTCCATTCTTCTAGCGTGTCGAATCTGAAAAGCCGGCCGTCTGGGATTGCGTAGACCATCATTCCGATATCCCCGCTCATTTTCCCTTTTGCGTCGACCATCATATAAAGCCTGATCTCGGTCGGTTCTTCCAATGTCCCAGAAGGGTGTCTTCTATCTGTCATCTGCGGGTGTGTCCTTTCAGTGGTTTAGGTGTTGGGTTTTGCCGGAGTTTCGGCCGGTCCAGAATCATCAGGTTTTGGACCGCGTGCTTTCGCGCGAAATTCTTCGATCAAGTCGGGTATCACGTCGGCCAGGTACAGCTTTTCTTCCGTCGTGAGCCGAGTCACCTGGCTTAATACCAGCATCTCTGCTGCGATGTTTCGGGATTCGTCGGGAGTGAAATAGCGGCCGCTGGCTGCCGGATTTTTCCGTTTCATTGCCGCGGCTCCAGCTTGCGAGTCTTCAAGAGTTCGATTAGGTCGGCGACGATGTCATTGAGTTCCGATATTTTCTTCCATGGTGATCCCTCGTCATGGTCCCACGGGTTCAGCTCGTGGCAACGTTGGCCCAGTTCATCCAGCTCGTTCACTGGATGCCTCGTGGCGGCGGATTCTCCGTCTCGCGCTGAACTGGCGTTTCAGGGCGTTGGGGTTTATTTAGCCACCAGACGAACCAGCCAAGAACCACAAGTGCACTTGTCGCACAGATTGCGAGGACTAGGGCGATAGTTCTGTACAATTCGGACTTTGTCACTGGATGCCTCGCACGTGGAGACTGATATCTGTTTGCTCGCCAGCCATGCTGTTGATCGGGCAATTGGGGAACCTTCTAGCGTGCTCCGCGCGAATTTGTTTTAAGACTGTCGACAGTGGTGGGTCGTCAGTCAAATGAATTATGGAGTAAGGCTGGCGCGGTTCAAAACACTGTTGACAGCGCCAGCATATCGAGGAGTGTCGCGGTTTGTTTAAAATGCTCATTGGGTTCCTTTCGTGGTGTCTCTTGTTGGGCTTTCTTTTACTGGCACGCCGGGTTTGTGCTCACGGTCCAGAGGGCTTTCACCCACTGCCAGAAGGTTGGGTTTTTGCTCATCGTGATCGTGCATCCGCCGGCCGCTTCGAGTATCGGCAGAGCGCATAGCAGAGCGCAGATTAGCAGAATTCTCTTCATTGGTGTTGTCTCCTTTCTCGGGCCACTGGGCGCGCGGCCGCGGATATTTGGCCATGCTACTCACTAGGTCGTAAGCCACGACGAAGTACACGGCCGCCACGCACAAAAAAATGTAGAGGGGTGCCATGGTCATCGTTTCGGCCTTGATAGCAGCCAGGCCAGTAGGAACGAGAGGACCATGGCCAGGCCGCCGATCATCAGCGGGTGCGTTTTGATCCATCCATTGCCGGCGTTGGTGACAATGGCGGCTGCACCAGCGCCAGTGAACACAAGGGCGAACAGCCAGGCCATGAAAAACATATCGGTGCGAGTCCAGTTAGTTTTCCGCATTTTCCTCAGACTTTTCCACTGGCACGTTTCACCACTTGCAAGTGTGTCGGGTTGCTTTCCCGCCGCTTTTTCCGGTAGCGGGCGGCCGCCGGCGCCTTCGGCATCTTCTCGACTTCCGCGCGGTGACAGTCGGCGCAAAAAATTCGCGCTGGAATCCGCCGGCGCGGTCCATCGGCGAAACCCTCTTTCGTGTGGCCACATTCGAGCGTAAGCACGACGGCCAGGCGCATGATGCCGGTGGGCTGCGCGTCCACTCCCATGACTCGGCGCGCGTAATGGTCCCTGTCCTTGTCGGCCGGGGCGCCGAAAACATGGCGCCGGCCGATCTGCTCGCGGCGCTCTCCATAAGTTCTCATGGGGCTCGGCCTTCCAACTCGTCTCGCTCCAGCTGGGCTTTGACGTGGCTCACGAAATACTGCCGGCAAAATCTCTTGCGGCGGTGCTTTGGCCCTAGCTTCTGGTGGTAATACTCGCGGGTCACTCCGTCACTGTTGGTTGTGTCAGTAATCATCAAAAGCGGGTGCTCACAGAGCGGGCACACTGCATCTGGTTTTAGTTCGCCGGGCATCGTGCCTCCGGGTGACGTTTCGAGAATTCGAGCAGGGCGGGGATAAACTGCGGGTTCACGGTTATGACGATGGCGATGTGGGGCGCGCGCTCGCCTTCGCGCGCCTCTACAACTGCGGTGTGACGTTTGCCTTCCAGGATGGCGTCGACGTGGCCAGCGATTACTTCGGCGAGGGCTCGCGCCTCTTGTTGGCTCATCTGTTTTGGAAAGCTGGGGTTCATACGCGTGCGAGTGTTGGTAGCTCTCCCCCTGGTGCGGTCGCTTCGGCTTTCTTCACCATGTCCGGGTCGAGGTCGGTCTCTATATTGGGCTCAAAGAATCTGGCGTGTTTGTGGTGCCGGATGGTTTGCGCGATATCTTGCATCTGGCTTTCATCTTCGATCAGGAAACAGTACAGCGTGACGTTGCCGGCTTCGGGCGGGCCTGGGATGTGACCCACTTTGCTCATTTGGGGTCCGAACATATCCACTAGCATGTCGACGGCTTGCTGGTAGGCTGGGCCGTGGTAAAGAATTCCGGCCGTGATCCGATCGTCGGATGCTGGTTTGAGTGGGCCAGGATTGCTCACCTTCGATCCGTGCACGGGGGGTTCAATGCCGGCGGCGGTGGCTCGGACGGTTAAGGGATCTGGTGGAAAACCGCTTACCATGGTCCCGCCTGGCTCAATTTCCCAGACTTCGAATATTTCCCCATCTTCAGCGGTGCATTGCGCGATCTGTCCTTTCGTCGCGCTCGTGGTGACTTCGTCTACGGTACCTGTCTCGGGTTCCGCAGCGCAGCCAGGTTCAGAATAGTTGAGCCAGGAAATTTTCTGGCCTTGTGTGAGTTGCATCCGGTCTCCTTTTGTCGCTGATTATATCAGCGTGCTATGCTTGATCTGGGTTCGAGTCTGGTGTCTCAAACTCTGCGGATGGCGGCCGGGCCTGTTGGGGGCTTCCGGCCGCTTTCATTTGGTCCGCTACTGTTCGGGCTGCTTCGGCTTGTTGCGGCTCCCTGGCGGCCGTCCCCTTCGCTTGGCTGTCATCCAGGCGGGGGGCCTGCCGCGGCGCTTTCCTCCGAATCGCGCGTACTCTTCCGCCGTCTCGATCAAGCGGTCTAGTTTGTCGCGTTGTTCGTGCAAAGCTGCGATCCATCGTGCTAGGTCCATGGGTTTCATTTCCTCCTTTCTTGTTCGCGTTCAAAAAATTGGTGAATGACTCCAATGCTAGACGGGCGCCGCGGCCGGCGAATCAGGTACGTCAGCATTTTGCACGCCACAATGTAGATGCCGCCGGCCAGGAGAAACCACTCAAAAATCCCGTTGATTATCCACGCGACGGGATGGCCAGGTTTTGGCACCATCACGCCGGTGAATCGGCAAGAGATCATGAGGGCGCCGGTTGCGATCCAGGCGGCGCCTGTCTGCCAGGGCGTCGTCGCGAAAGAATTATGTAGGCGCTTCACTTGCGGTCTTCCACTTCCGCCCATGGCGTCAGACGTTTTTCAAAAAGGTTTTCGATCTGGGTTTTCACGGTGCTCGCGTTGTCGGCTTCAATGGCGGCTTTCGTTTCCCAGTTGATGTTATTCCCTGGCTTGTCGTCGAGCGTCAACGCGCGGGCTCTCCATCGCTTGCGATTGCCCACTTTATAGACTTCGATGGTCACGGCCGCGGCCAGGCGCAGCTTCATCGGGTTCAAGTGGTGTAGGGGTTGCGAAAATTCGGCGCGGTACATCATGCGGTTTTCCTCCCGGCTATGTGGCGGTGTCTTCGGATTTGTGCCAGCTTTCGGCCGATGGTTGATTTGGTGCTCCCGAGTTTTAGCGCGATCTCGCGCAGTGATTCGCCGGCCGCGGCGCGCTTCTCGATCTCTTCTACTTCCGCTCTGCTGAAATGTCGCGGCCGGCGTCCAATCCAGATACCCTCTGCGCGGGCGCGTTCCAGGCCTGCGCGGATGCGCTCCTGGCGCTGGCGCCGTTCGTGGTCTGCGATCCATGCGGTAATTGCGATCAGGAATTCGGCGGCCGGGCCGCTCGTGCGAAAGTACTCTTCTGTGAGCGAGTAGAAAGTCACGTCGGCTTCTTTGAGGGCCTTCAGGTGAATGAACGTCTGGGCGATTCCCTCGCGACTGAAGCGGTCGAGACTCCAGCAAACGATGATGGTAAATTCCCGATGGGCGGCCGCGCGCATCATGGCCTTAAATTCCGGCCGCTCGGGCTCGGCGCCGCTCTCGCGGTCAATGTAGGTGTGGGCGATGGTGTACCCGTTCTGCTTGCACCACTTCGTTAAGGGCGCGGTCTGGTTTGCCGGGTGCTGTTTGTCGAGCGTAGAAACCCTCACGTAGAGGGCGGCGCGTTTGGCTGCTTTGGTCATGGGGTTTATTTCGGCGTGGGTCCCAAGTGCCTGGCGCGTATTTGGTCCAGTGGTGCGATTTGAGAGCGCAAGAAGTCTTTTGCTATCGGTTTCCCGGCCGTAAATTGTACTTCAACGGTCGAAGGTCCGGTGCTTTTGATTTGCCCGATTTGTTGGGTTCGCGCTTCGCCTGGATCGGTGACTACAACTAAATCACCTGGGCGATAGTCATTGGAAAGTCTGGAGTCCATTTCATCTGATTGAATGGTGGGTTTGCCCCACTCGTTGCGGCCGGCGTTCTTATCTATGATGGCCTGGCGCATTGCTTCCGGGGTGTCGCTCGTGACGCCGGCATTCTGGGCGCTGCTCCGTGTGCCAAAGACCATGAAGCCTAGAATGTCGAGGATATCGATCGGCGGGGTTTGATCGGGGAACGTGTCCGGGGCGGGGGGGTTCTGTGTTGTGCTTCGGATGTGGTCGGCGCGTGTCCTACAATCGTCTGCGGCTTTTGCAAAGCCAAATGCGGTGGCATGGTGGCGGGCTCGTTGCGTTCCATCTAATTCTGGGGTTGCGGCCGCCCGTAGCGATGCGTTGGCGGCCGAGTAAAAGTCGTGTGCCAGGCCTTCGAGCTGTTGGATGCTTTGTAGCTGCACGTCCCTCATGGGGATGCGGTCGTGGTCATCCAAGATCGAGAGAACCTCTTCGTAAAAGTCCGTCCCTTCGGTACTGATGCGGCCGCCGCGGCCGAAAATGTGCGGGTGACTTTGCGCCAGTACTGCCACCAGGTGGCCTTTGCCCGTGGTCATTGCGGCCGGCTGTAGTTCCTTGCGTTCGGCTTCTGGGAGTTCGTCCCAGAATTCCTCTGTGAGCGGTGAGCCAGGCAGGTTTCGCAAGTACTGCAAAATGTCGCGGCCGTCTTCATCGGTAAAGCTCAGGTGATCGTCATTGGTGAAACCGTCGAAGCTGAGGCTTACTGTGGATCGGTCGAAAACCTGGATACTCAGGGCGCGTTCCAATAGGGCGTCTGCGTTGGTGAAGCGAAAACCGATGAGCTTGCCGTCATAGGCGCGCATCCCTAGCGCGGTGCGTCGCGGGCGGTTGTCCATCCAGCGTGCTCGACAGGTCCATCCGAGTTTGGCGAGCTTGGCTCGGATTTTCTGGTTAATGTCTCCGTTATCTGTAAAAAGGTCCATCGGTTTCTGTTTCTCCTAATTGTTGGCGTTCGTGAAATTCTAGCAGCGCCTGCGTTGCTGCAAAATGCCGGCCGGCGAGAGGGCCGCCGGCTATCAGTTGCTCGGCGTTGAGGCTGGAGTGTACGCGGTAAAGCCGGGTTGCCGTTTTGAGCTTGCGCCAGGCGCCAGCATTCGACGGCCTGGCCATGACGGTTACTTTGATATCGATGGCGCCAGTAGCGCGCCGCATGGTGGCCAGGCGCCGCCGATCTCGCGGGCTTAGCGCGACGGTGTCGGAACTGAATGATAAAACCTTGTCGGACGGCGGCGGCGTTTTCATGATGGCGACTCGATGTTGAATTTCAGGGCATCGTGGATGGTCTGCGCCGTGCAAGTGTGATCCTCTCGAACGTAGAAGGTCACGCCGTGGTAGGTCTCGCGTTGTCTGAAAACGATGCTGTGCGCGCGCAGCTGCTGCAACAGCTGGTTATACATCTCGTCGGTGGGTTTCACCAGGGCGTTGATCTTGCGAAACCTGACTTGCTTGCGCCGGGGTCTTATCAAAATTCGTCCTCCGTGTCTGGATCGATCTGGTTGAGTTCAATGCACGATTTGGGGCGTTCGATCAGCTCGCGCGTTTTCACCTGCTCGTAATGAACCAGCCAGTGGTAATTGGTGGCAGTGCCGCGGAAGTGTTCGGCTGCCTTTGATAGCAGCTCACGATAGGCCTGTGGCACGGTGTAGGCAATGTTCATGTTGCCCACTCGTGGCGCTTGTACGTGTCTAGGCGTTGCACGGTGAAGGCGGCGCGCGGTGTGTTCAGCGGACATGTTGCCCACTCAGGCTGCTGGCCTTTGATCTCCATGCAGCATGGCGAGTAACTAGCTTCCACGAGGGCGCATTGATTGCCGCCTTGTGCCACCAGGATCTGATTTTCCTTCACGGCGTGAAAGCCATAGAATCGGCAGCTCGGTTTTACCTTGCGCTGGATGACGGCCGCGGCCGGCGCGAATTCTAGGCGCTCATCTGAGGCAGTGAGTAGCATGGGGTCCATGGTCGTGTCTGGGTCCGCCACTTGCCCGAGACAGATGGGGCAGAAAAACTGCCCGAGGTCGGCTGGGTGTCCGTTGGAATGCCAGGCGAGCACGGTATGGCCTTTGCCGCATTTGAAAAGACGGAGCGGCATGTCTTGTACAGTCATCGGGTCGCGGCATTCCCGATTTCGTCTTCGGGGGAATCGTCGGCCGGTGCCTGGCGCGCGGCCAGCTTTGAAAGCATCTCGGCTTCGTCCATGGTGGCCATAAACGCGCGGGCGGGCTCGAACGCGTTGGCGGGAATTCTGACACAATACGCTGCGGTCATTTGGCTGTTTCCTTCTTTCTTCTTTCGCGCGCCGCTTGTAAGGTGCGGTCGCGGAAGAGTTGCTCTAATTTCTCGATGGCTTCGACCACGGTGCCGGCGGTGCCTTTCATCCGGTCGCGGAAAATGGAGACAGAAAAACTGATTTGCTCGTTTTCGAGCGTGGGTTGGGGGTCTAGCTTCATTGCGATCCGCATCGGTCCGCGGCGGCCGCTCCATGTGCCTGTGACCGAAAGCGAGTGAATGATTCTGGATCGGCGGCGGGGTCCAAAAAATACGTCTTGTCGGCCGCGGGTGCGGGGGGTCTGGGCCGTCATGATGGAATTCTCTTGGGTGTGGCGGCCGTCATCGCGATTGACCACTCTTCGACGCGTCCCTCGGATTCGCTCACGTAAGTTAAAAAGTGGTATTCGCCGTATGGCTTGAAGCCTTGTGCCAGGGCCAGGCCGACGTTGCGCTCGAACTCATCGGCAGAGTCACCGAATACGATGATGAATTGGGCTATGTCGCGCGGTGGTTCCATCACTTCACCTTGTACAGCGTGCAATGAAAATCGCCGTGGGTTTTGACGCCTACTGCTTCGCCTTCGACGGGTTCGCCGGCGCCTGGGCCAACGTCTAGCGTAATGAATGCTATCCGATTTTTGAACTGCTTCGGATCGCTGACGATGTGGCATACACCGTGTTGTTTCCCGCCGGCGCGCGTCCAGTAGGTGCAGTTGCTGCAATTGTCGATGCTCGCGAGCTTGGCCATTTACGGTCTCTCCTTTTTCCAACGATGCTCAGGGCAACGCGCGCCGCCGTCTTTGGTGACTGAGACGGTCCAGCCGATGTGCTTGGCGGCGCGGCGCGTCTCGGCTTTGCTATCGCCGATAAACTGCGCTTGGTTCTCGCACCAGGTGCAGCACACGCTTAGGATGGTGGTGAATTTGATCGGCGGCCGGGGCTTGCCGGTGATCGCGTCTAATACCTGGGTGGCGGCGCTCATGCGTGGCCTCGCGGGTCCAACTCCCAGCGCGTAAGGGCGGGGTGTTTGCCTTCGGTGTCTTCTGTTGGTTTGATGCGGGAGGCGCGATACAACGCGTTCACTGCGCTCGTAACATCGTAGAGCGTGGCATCCGTCGAACTGGCCAGGTCGCGGGTTAGCTCGCTTACCGTAGCTGGCAGTCGCTTTTCAATTTCGTCGTACAGTTCACCGATGCTCATGCGGCCGCCTGCACTTTCCGAAAGAGCGTTTCGAAGTCCGCGGCATCGCCGGCGGCGAGGGTGAGGCGGCGCGCTTGCTCGCGTGCCATTCCAAGGTTCACCATTGCGCTTACCACGTCTGACTGGATCGGTGTGAAGGCGGCGGCCGGCGCTTTCGTCAACTGTAGTTGACGGCCTACTCGAGATCCCATCGTCACGGCCGGCGATGCCACCGGGTGCGTTTTGCTTTCGGGCCTCGAGCTGGGCTCGTCACTTCCGGCGATGCGATATCGGAAGGCTGCTATACCATCTGCTATAGCATCGAGTGAACGCGCGGCGGCGCGCGGCCAGGTGAGCAACGCCAGCACGACGCTGCCGGCGCCTACGATCAAACCGGCGCGCATTCCGCCGCCGGCTGCGTAAGCTAGAAGAGTGCAGGTTGCCACGCCGGCCAGAAACCACAAGGCGGCGCGGGTGATTTGAGTCATCATTCGGTGTCTCGTTTCCAGCTGCCAAGGTCTCTGCGGAAACCTAAAGCGGCTGTCCTATACTAACCCGTTTCGCGGGCGTTTCAAATAGTACCACAACCTTAAGGTTGGATAGTTTTGGGCCTTAGAGTTTTGGCCTGGGCGATGGACTGTTGGTACTGGGTCTCCATGATTTCGGAGATTGCCATTCCTTCGAGCTGCTGTTGGTAGTCGGGAAGGTTCACGAGCGTTCGGGCTCGCACGGTTGCGCCGCCGGTGTATTTCCAGGGCGCGTGAAATTCCGCGTCTGGGTTTTCTTCGAGTAGCGCGTCAATCTTCCGGCGCCAGGCTAGAATGCGCGATTGCTGCTTATGCGGCGGGAGGCGGTCGAAAGCTGCCTTGGCTGCGGCGCGCCGGCGTTTCCATTCCGATTCGCTCTCGTCGCGCTCCGCTTGCGTCCGTGTCGCGTTCGCTGATGCTGCTGCGCGGCTGCGGAAGTTCGCAAAGTCCCACCGCGGCATCGGGTGGGCCACCAGTGCGTTTGTAAGTTGCTCGGCCGTTTCGGTCGTCGTGCATAGTTCGCCGATCACGATACCACACTCCGCGGCCAGGTTGTCAACCTGGCGTCGCGGTACCCCGCGGGTGACTGCCAAAATTCGGCGGCCGCAATCAGCTAGAAATTCGGCGGTCAGTTTCATGCGTGCTTACCTCGCGCTCGGATCAAACTGGCGGCGTCGCGGTTCCCCCCTTTTGGCGGTTTTCCAAAAGGGGGGTTAGGGGGGTTCTTTCTTATGGGGGGAGAAAGAGTAAGAGGCGAACCACCAGGTACACCACTTGCTCTAGCAGCTGCTGGGGCACGTGGTCCACCAGGTGCTATACCAGGTGGTACACCACTTGCTACAGCACCAGGTGAGGCATCTAGCTCGGTTGACGGTGGTTTTTTGCCGGCCGCCTTGCCATTTGGATAACGGCGCCGATAGGCATCTTGAGCCCGCCGTTTGCGGAGTTCGCGAGCATCCGCCCATCTCACCATACGCCTGCAAAATATGATGCCGTGCTCGTCGCGGTTGAATACTCCGCGGTGCTCCAAGTGTTGGATTGCCCATCTCACTAGTTCTTCAGGAAGGCCTAGCAAGTGGGGTAGCTCGGGCTCTAAATCGCCAGCTGCTGAAACCGGGACACGTGCAGGACGTGGGGGGCGTGCATGACCACTTGCTACAGCACTTGCCCTAGCACGTGCTCCACCAGGTGGTACACCACTTGGTACACCATTTGCTGTGGCAGGTGGTGGGCCAGGTGGTGGTGTCAAGCCGGTGTGTTTGAGGCGCAGGTAGCCGAAAGGTTCGCCTTGGGCCATGTAACAGACCATCGACCACCAGATACCTTGTGCGGCCGGGTGACTGCCGCGGAGGTTCAAGTCTCCAAGGTGGTCCATCGGATAAAACGGGAAAGATGGGTTTGCCATTTTTTGGTGTCTCCTGTGGGATTCTACGCCGGCAAGTTGGCTTGCGAGGCGGCGCGCAAGTCGGCTTGCTCGTCGGCGGTCATCGCGTCGAATTTGCGGGCGCGAGCTGGGAACTGTTTGCGATAGCGATTCTCTGTTTGCTGGTCGAGTACTTTGAAAATTCGGAACTCGATTTCAGCGGTGAGCTTCTCGACTTCCTTGCTGATGACGGGTCGGAGTCTGAGAAGTGGCGAACCGTTCCGGTTGAACTCGACACGGCACGCCGGCGAGTGGAAACGGTGATTTTCTCGCTTGACAATGTAGAACTTGGCGCAATTGTCGCAACGGCGTCGCGCGCCAACCTGAAGAGGCTTGGTCATTGAGGAGGGCTCCTTGATAAAAGGTCGAGAAGCGTACACGGGTCCCGTGTACGCATCCACGGGGCAATTGTAGCGCGCTGGGTTACTGGCGGGGTATAGTGTTCGAGGGGGAAAGTACTGGGCCTTTGTCCTCGATCCCCATCTTGCCGGCGAGTGTCCAGTACACCAGGGCGCGAGCTGCTTCGCGCTGTGGCTCGAACTCTTCATCGTTGCTGATGGCGAGTTTGGCCACCAGGTGCATGTAATAGGTGTTGGCGGTGTTTCCCAGTACCTGGGTGTAAACCGGGTGGAACTGCGCGACGTGTTGTATTAGCGCAATGATCGCGGCTTGGTAATCGAGGGCGGCGCGATCCATCTGCGGCTGTCCGTCGATAATCGGTACAGCGGCCGCGGCCGCGGTGTTGCCGGCCGTGTGGAGTAGCGAACCCTCGATTAGCTGGTTACAGAGTCGGCAAGCAATAATCATGCCGGCTTCCCGTTCGGCGGGGGTGCGGTGGGATAGAGTTCTCGGGCGGCCGCGTGGAAGGCGGTTACGAACTCCATGAAGTTCGGGACGCCTCGCAGGATGTTGCGGGCGCCGTCATCCTGCATGAACCATTCCTTAAGCTGATCCGTCGTCATGCCGGCGGCCGCTCGGACGGGCGCTGCATCCATCGTGTGCATGAGTCGGCAAAAATGGCCGCCGGGTAACCCTTGGTTGATTGCCGCGGCCATGGCTCGCGCCGCCTGCATCTCGCCGGTATCGGGAGATTGTGGCGGCGCTGGCAATTGCGGTTTTCGGAACTTCATACAGCACCAGCGGGCGCCGCGGCCGGCTGTTGTGCTCCACCAGGTGGTACACCATTTTCTGGCTGCTCGGTCTGGGGCTGCGGATTGCCGAATGAGATGAACTCGTCTACGAACTTATCGAACGCCGGCGCCGCTTGTTGGAACTGTGGCGCCAGGGTTGTCGACATCATGGCTTGCATGATTCCCGGCTTTCCGAGGGCGCGCACGCTGTCATAGGTTGCCGGTCCATACCAGATTTCGATCGCGGCGGCAAAGTCGGTTCCGTCTTGTTGGCGGTTCATGCACTGCCAAGCGCGATCGGCCATTTGCTGAATTTGCTCGGGGCCGAAAGCGGGCGGCCGGTCGGTCATACCGGCGCCGGTGTCTATGCGTGGCGCAAAGGCGGCCGCCACTGCTGCGGGGTTGACTGCTGGGCCGCCGGGTCCCATGCGCGCCAGGATGAGCGGTAGCAGCATGGGCATCATTTCTTTGAGGCTGTCGATCCATCCGCCGCCTTTCTCGCGGCCGGCTATCTTGGTCGACAGTTCTAGCAGGCGCTCGACAACTCCCACGCCGCCGTTCTGGTCTTCGACGCTCGCAGCGGTGGCCTGACGCTGGGTGATGAACAGAGTAAACATCTGCATCTGTTGCTGGTTCGCGCGCTCGGCTGCCTTCGAGTTTTCCTGCATCATCGCAATCAGCAAAGGCACGATCGCGGTCATCCCGCCGCCGCCGTTGTCGCCTTTCATGACGGCTGCTAGCTTCAAAAGCGAGTCCATGTCGGCGCCGCCGTTCTTGCTCTTTTCAATCAGACGCTCGGCGGTGTCGGCTATCATGTCGATCTGTTTTCGGTTGGCGTAATCGTTGGTAGGGTCATTGCGCTGGCGTAGGGCTTCCATCGCGACATCGGCTAGGCCTTTGTCTCCGTTCGACGATGCGGGCGGTTGCTGGGCGCTTCTGTCGTTCGGCATTACAAGACCGTTCGGAGTCCGCACCAGCTGGCCTAGCGATAACTGACGCGTTACCCATTGTGCGGTTTCTTGGTCTGTCTCGTCGATCTCGCGCGGGTCAAGGATCGGCGGGTTTTCGATGTGATCGATTTTGATGGCGGTCTGCGCCAGTCCTTCCGGGTCGCGGCTCTTGTCATTGAGCGAGATGCGGTAACGTCCGCCGCCCAGTTGTTCGGTCAAGAATTGTCGGAGGTCCTCCGGTAGCAGCGTCACGGCCGGCGCGCCGTCTTGTTGGCTGACACATTCGAGGTTCAGCACGTTCGTGAATCGCCGGCCGGTTTTTCGGTTGTCGACTCGCGGGAATGTGCGCCACACGTAAAGCCTGACGCCGGCGAGGCCTTCTTCCGGGTTTTTGTCGCGGTTATTGTAATACCGGAGTAGCGGGGCAAATTTTTGCTCGGGACAGGCTCGGGCTGGGTTGATATTCTCTAACAGGGCTTGCAACTCAGGGGTGGTCACGTTGGGCGGGCTGTCAACGTGTACGTTTTTCTTGGGGCGAATCGGCATTATGTGGGCTCCTCTATGTGGTGCTCGTGGGGGCGGCGGCTAGATGCGCATGGATTACTAGCTATGGCAGGGCCTTGGTGCATCTGGGCTTTCAGGGTTAAGCTATCACATCCGATGCATTCGTGCGCGTTGACATGCGAGCCGTACAAAACGCCTACCATCCTGCTTTCCTCGCGGCCATCAACATCGGCCGTGCTCCTCTCTCCGACGATCCCGATACTGCGGTTGCTCAAACAATTCAGCAAATGGCTGAATATGTGCGCCAGGACTCCGGGTCTCCCTTCTTTCGATCCCTCGCGCGCCAGCTTCGCGGCGCTTCCTCAGATGAAACCATTCACAATGTGTGGGACTGGATCAAGGCTCGCGTTCGTTTCGTTCCCGATTCGCAGATTGCGGCGATGCTGCAACTGCCTGCGTCACAGCTCCGACACTCTTCGATTGCGGAGGTTCTCATCCGGCCAGTCGACATTGTCCGCATGGCTGACCCGATGGGGGACTGTGACGATTTCTCGATGCTTGGCGCTTGCCTTCTCACGGCCGCTGGCATCCCGTGTTCATTCGTTACTCTCGCCGCCGATGCGCGCGAGCCTTCTCAGTTCTCTCACGTCTATCTGGAAACCATGGGCCGCGCGTTCGACGCAAGCCATGGGCCTTTTGTGGGCTGGGAAGCTCGGAACCGATTCGGCCGGCGGCAAAGTTGGAGCGTAGCAAACGGTATGGCAATTTTTAGGCGGCCAGGTTTTGGATTGCACGGGCTCGGGCAGGGTGACGCCACGGGCGATCCGTTTTCAGAAGTCACAATCAACACGCCGTTTCCCGTGATTTCAATGCCGGCACTTCCTACGCCGGATGTTCCGTTGCTTACCTTCGATCCGAGTGGCGCGCCGGCGCCTACAAGCATCTTGAACACGGGCGGCGGCGGCGCGATTCCGACAGGTGGGTCAACGTCGGCGGTTCCTTGGTGGTCTTCTATTCTCGGGAACACGGTTAACAATGCGCTGTCTATTATCAAGACTGCCACTCTGCCGGCCGGCACCTACATCAATCAGCGTACTGGTGTGATCTCGACGGCGCCGGCGATTTCGTCCGCGCTCACTGCGTCGAGTATTACGGGCTCGTCCCTCACCACGTTCCCGTCCTGGATCTGGCTTGCGGTCGTGGCGGTTGTTCTGGTGATGCTGCTCAAAAGAAAATGATCGTCGCGCGCCACAACTCCGGGTTAGGTCAAGATGCGCCGGCTGGGTCCGATCTGTTCAGCCAGGCTATGAGCATGTGGCAAGTCTTCGCGTTTGGCCTGGCCGCGTTCGTGTTGTACGCCGGGTTCATGAAAGGGAAGGGCCGATAATGCGGCCGCCTGTCACTGCTGCGGTGCCGGTAAGTTTGGCTCCCATTGCTGGCGGTATCACGAACGAGCAGGTGTATGTGATTCTCGCGGCGCTCTCTGTTGCTGGATTTGTTTTTCTGCCGGGGGGTTGGAAAGTCTTGGGGCTCTTGCCGGCGGGCTATCTCTTGCTCGTGTACGGTGTCGCCCACTCTGGAGGGTTTTAGGATGGCGAAACGGCCGAAGAAAAAGAAAAAGGGCGCGCGCCGCCCAGTCACAAAGAAGCGGCCGAATCCGCGGAAAAAGAAGGGCGCGAAAAAACGCTCGACTGTGTCACGCGGTGCGCGTGCGGTGCTTCGCCGGCTGACGAACCCACGAAAAGCGAAAACCGGCCGCTGGTACAAAGGCCCGCGCGGTACAAAGGTCCGGGTTCGCCGCTCACGGGGTAAGTTCATCGTCGACGTGAAATGATAACTGGTCTCACACTTCCGTCTGCGGGTGCGGTCGCCAGGTATGGCGGCGCCAGGTCTCGCGCGCTTGGTACGCTCGCGCGGCCGCGCCGGCTCTCGCCTGCGGAGCTGATCGGCCTAGCTCACGGAATTCCCCTGCGCTCGACGCTGCACTATGTGGGCATGGGCGCGCCGGTGACTGGCGGCGCGATGATGGCGAATCAGATCGCAACGGCCGGCGCCGCAACTACGGTGAGCCTGCTCGTCGGCCTGAGTGTCATCAGTGGCCCAGTCGGTGCAGTGGTGGGCGGGTTGATCGCGATCGGCAGTATGGTGGCGTCGTTGTTTGGCGGATGCGGCCAGACGTGCGTGCAGGCGACGAACATTGCTAATCAGGTGGGCGGGGTCATGAATCAGAATGTGACTCAGTACCTGGCGGCGCCGGTTCATTACCAGAGTCTGCAAGCCGCGGCGCTCAACAATTTCGATACGGCATGGGCGGCGCTCGTGCAAGCGTGTAGTAATCCTCAGCTCGGCGCGGCGGGGCAACGTTGCATTTCGGATCGGCAGTCGGGTTCCTGCAAATGGAAAACATCGCCGGGCGGCTGGCAGCAACAAAACGGCAAGTGGGTTTATGTGGCGCCAGGGCCGGCGGGCTCGGGTACGGCCTGCTGGGATTGGTTCATCGGTAACCGCTATCCGATCGCCA
>Ga0210406_10001256_pt1 | contig 31829 bp, 32 predicted proteins | sample IncBWC30MmetaG_FD_155454 | JGI IMG/M metagenome (GOLD analysis project Ga0210406, IMG submission 155454) | Forest soil microbial communities from Barre Woods Harvard Forest LTER site, Petersham, Massachusetts, United States - Inc-BW-C-30-M | ecosystem: Environmental > Terrestrial > Soil >... | reverse complement strand
GCTTAACGACACCCATCCGAGCCTTGCGGTGACCGAGCTGATGCGGATCCTGGTTGACCTGCACAATTTCCGCTGGGACGAAGCGTGGAAGATCACGGTGGCGACGCTGTCCTACACCAACCACACCCTCTTGCCGGAGGCGCTGGAGACCTGGCCGGTGGAGCTGTTCGAGCGGCTGTTGCCGCGGCATCTCGAGATCATCTACCGCATCAACGTCCAGCATCTGGCGCTCGCCGAAGCGCGCGCCCCCGGCGACGTCGATTTTCGCGCCGCGGTGTCGTTGATCGACGAAAGATCCGGCCGCCGGGTGCGAATGGGGCAACTGGCGTTCGTCGGCTCCCACCGCATCAACGGCGTCTCGGCGATGCATTCGGACCTGATGAAGGAGACCGTATTCCACGATCTCAACCATCTTTATCCCGGCCGCATCACCAACAAGACCAACGGCATCACGTTCCGTCGCTGGCTGATGCTGGCCAATCCGAAACTGACCGACCTGTTGCGCGAGGTTTGCGGCGAAGCCGTGCTCGACGACCCCTCGCGGCTCGAACTGCTCGAGGCACGCGCCAGCGACAACGCCTTCCAGCAGCAATTCCGCAACGTCAAGCATCACAACAAGGCGGTGCTGGCGCGGCTGATCGGCGAGCGCCTCGGCATCAAGGTCGATCCGGCGGCGCTGTTCGACGTCCAGATCAAGCGCATCCACGAATACAAGCGGCAACTGCTCAACATTCTGGAAGCGGTCGCGCTGTATCAGGCGATCAGGGACGAGCCGCAACGCGACTGGGTGCCGCGGGTCAAGATCTTTGCCGGCAAGGCGGCGGCGAGCTATCGCTACGCCAAGCTGATCATCAAGCTGATCAACGACGTCGCCGACATCGTCAACAACGATCCGGCCGTCGCAGGAAGGCTGAAGATCGCGTTCCTGCCCGACTACAATGTCAGCCTTGCGGAAGTGATCATTCCGGCCGCCGACCTCTCCGAACAGATTTCGACCGCCGGCATGGAAGCCTCCGGCACCGGCAACATGAAGCTTGCGCTGAACGGCGCGTTGACCATCGGCACCCTCGACGGAGCCAACATCGAGATCCGCGACCATGTCGGCGCCGAAAACATCGCGATCTTCGGCATGGAGGCAATGGACGTGATGGTGCGGCGCAAGCAGGGGCTGGATGCGAGCGACGTGATCCGGCGCACGCCGCAGCTTTCGCGCGCCATCAATGCGGTCGGCGGCGGCGAATTCTCGCACGATGAACCCGGTCGTTTCGAATCGATCGCGCATGCGCTGCGCTATCTCGACCATTACATGGTCAGCGCGGATTTCGATTCCTATTACCAGGCCCAGCGCGGGATCGATGCCCGCTGGCAAGTGGTCCCGGCGTGGACGCGGGCCTCGATCCTCAACGTCGCACGCATGGCTTGGTTCTCTTCCGACCGCACCATCCGCGAATATGCCGAGGAAATCTGGAACGTGCCGGTGCGCTCTTCGCAGGTAGCGCAGGAGCCCGGCGCGCAGCACGGGGCGACGCGCTGAAATCCATTACCGACGCGCTGAAATCCATTACCTCTGACATCATTGAATTCCCCCGCGCGGTAGCGATACTGCTCGACAGCGTCATTGCGAGGAGCGAAGCGACGAAGCAATCCAGACTTGCTTCGTTGCTTCTGGATTGCTTCGCGGAGTTTATCATCGGGCGCGCATTCGCGCGACCCGTTGGCTCGCAATGACGGCCGATATAGCGCTCCGAGGATTCCGATGCTGACGAAAGCACCGCATCTCTTCGACGAAGCCACGCGGGTGACCGCCGGCGACAGCCGCTGGCAGGGACGGACCAGCGACAACTACTGGGCGTTTGTCGGCCCGTTTGGCGGCGCCACGGCGGCTACCATCCTGCGCGCGCTGATGGAGCATCCGCAAGCCGCCGGCAATCCGCTCGCGCTCACCGTCAACTACTGCGCGCCGATCGCGCAAGGCGACTTCGATCTCGACGTCCGCCTGGTCAAGGCCAACCGCTCGACACAGCACTGGTGCGTTGAGCTGACGCAAGCCGGCGGCGAAGTCGCAACGCTTGCCACGGCCGTGCTTGCCGAACGCCGCCCGTCCTGGTCACACCAGCCGGCGCATTTTCCGGAAAGCAAGCCGTTCGAACAGACGCTAGCCTACGCAAAGATCGCGGCGCCATGGGTCAAGCAATATGATTTTCGCTTTATCGAAGGCGAGCCGAATGTTGCGGACTCGTCGACCGCCGCACCGGCCAACGCGTTCTCAAAACTCTGGATCGGCGACCGCATTCCCCGAAAAATAGATGCGCTGTCGCTGGTGGCGATGTCGGACGCGTTCTTCGCGCGCATTTTCCATGCCCGGCGCGAAATAGTGCCGTTCGGCACGGTGTCACTGACGACCTACTTTCACGCCGACGCGGACGACCTTGTCAAAGAGGATATCACCCGCGTGCTCGCCGTTGCCGACGCAAAAATTTTTCACAAGAGCTACGGCGACCAGAACGGCGAGCTATGGTCGCCCGAGGGGCGCCTGCTCGCGACCACGACCCAGATCGGCTATTTCAAGGCGTGAAAAAGGGCAGCCTCACGGCCACCCTTCAGATCACTTCCGACGGTGGCCGAAATGGCCGTCACTCCGCAGCTAACTTCACTTCGGGCGCAGCGGCGCGGACATCGGCATCGACCAACCTCTCGAACTTGGCAAAATTCTTCTGGAACATCGCAACCAGCGCCCGCGCGGTCTTGTCGAACTCGACCTTGTCGGCCCAGGTCTTCACCGGATCGAGGAGGTGCGGCTCGACGCCGGGCAGCGAGGTCGGCACCGCGAAGCCGAAATATTTGTCGGTGCGGAAATCGGCATTGCGCAGCGAGCCGTTCAACGCCGCGGTCAATAGCGCCCGCGTCACCTTGATCGGCATGCGGCGGCCGGTGCCGTATTTGCCGCCGGTCCAGCCGGTGTTGACCAGCCAGCAATCGACATCGTGCTTGGCAATGAGGTCGCGCAGCATATTGCCGTAGACCGAGGGGTCGAGCGGCAGGAACGGCGAGCCGAAGCAGGTGGAGAATTCCGGCTGCGGCTCCTTGCCGAGACCGCGCTCGGTGCCGGCCACCTTCGCGGTATAGCCGGACAGGAAGTGATACATCGCCTGCGCCGGCGTCAGTTTCGCGATCGGTGGCATCACGCCGAAGGCGTCGGCCGCCAGCATCACCAGATTCTTCGGATGCGGCGCGCGGCCGGTGCGCGAGGCATTCGGGATGAATTCGAGTGGATAGGCCGAACGGGTGTTCTCGGTCTTCGAGCCGTTGTCGAAATCCGGCACGCGCGTAGTGGCATCCAGCGCGACGTTTTCCAGCACGGCGCCAAAGCGCTTGCTGGCGGAATAAATCTCGGGCTCTGCCTCCTGCGACAGCTTGATGCATTTGGCGTAGCAGCCGCCTTCGAAGTTGAAGACGCCGTCGGCGCCCCAGCCGTGCTCGTCGTCGCCGATCAGCGTACGCTTCGGATCGGCGGAGAGCGTGGTCTTGCCGGTACCGGAGAGGCCGAAGAAAATCGCGGTGTCGCCGCCGGGCCCGACATTGGCCGAGCAATGCATCGGCAACACGCCGCGCTCGGGCAGATAATAGTTCAGCGTGGTGAACACGCTCTTCTTGATCTCACCGGCATAATAAGACCCGCCGATCAGGACGATCTTGCGGGCGAAATCGATCGCGACCACGTTCTCGGAGCGCACGCCGTGACGTTTGGGATCGGCGTGAAAGCTTGGCAGGTCGATCATGGTGAGCTCAGGCACGAAGCTTGCGAGCTCGGACGCATCGGGACGGATCAGCAAGGTGCGGGTGAAGAGGGAATGCCAGGCAAGCTCGGTGAAAACGCGGGTCTTGATGCGAAAGGTCGGATCGGCGCCACCATAGAGATCCTGCGCGAACAGCGTCATGCCTTCGGCATGCTCGAGGAAGTCCTGATACAGCGCCTCGAATTGCTTCGAGGTGATCGACTGATTGCCGGCCCACCACATGTTCTTGTCGGTCAACGCATCGCGAACGGTGAACTTGTCTTTCGGACTGCGGCCGGTGAACACACCGGTGTCCGCGCACAGCGCGCCGTCGGAAGACAGCACGGCTTCGCCGGCGCGCAGCGAATGCTCGTAGAGCTGCGGTGCACCGAGGTTCCAGTTCACGCTCTTGAGTTTTTTTAAGCCGAACTTGTCGGCGCCAAACGCACCGTTATGCACGCCAGTCTCCTGCACCAAGAACCCTCCTCGAACCCGCGTTTTCTCCCGCGCGAATGTCGCTCACGCGCCTCAGTCGCGGTGGCCGTCTATATAGCCCTATGAGCCCGGTCCGGCGACCCTAATACTGACGAACGCCCGGCTTGCCAAGCCGATCCCTCACGTTTTGGTTTATTCGCAGTCGGGTCTGCGATCCCATTCAACGACTTGCTGCAGCGCGAGGGATATGCATAGCCTGTGCCGCGATCGGCCGCGACCTTCTGAGGTTAATTTTCCCTATTGCGCCGCACAAACGGCGATTCTCGCGGAGCACCAGCACGCGATAATGAAGAGAACTTCTGAACCACCACGCTAGGCTTTGGCGCGCGCTTCGTTGGCAAGCGCGACCAGCATCTTGCGCAATTCAACCGGCCCGGTCACTCGTTGCGGAAAATCCAGCCGCAGCGTCGTGGCGCCGGCCTGCATGTCGATGCCCTCGGGGTCGCAGCCGGTGCAGCGCCAATCAGCAGGCTCAGCACCGAGCAGCCTGGTCGCGCAGAGGTTCATGGCTTCGCGGTGGTCGGCATTGATGTGTTCGATCGCGCCCTGTTCGGCCTCCGCGAGCGCCCCGGCATCGCCGATATCGGTCAGGAATTGGTCAGACCTGAGGTCCACGATCCGGCCGAACCCGGCGACCAGATGCGCCCCCGAAGGGTTAATTCGGAAGAAGGAAAAGTCCTTAAAATTTGCAAACGCTTCCGCCGAGGGATGGACGTTGAGATAGCGGCGGCGCAGGCATTCGAGCTGGTCCGCACCGGCCGCCTCGGCCCGGCCCGCCAGCATGATCCGCGCCCCCTCGAGCGGGTCGCCCGCCGCCCGCTCGTCCAGCATCAGCGAGACCCTGGGATCGGCCAGGATGTTTCTGGTATGCACGGCTAGGCGCGAAATCAGCAGAATCGGCGAGCCGTCGGGGTGGCTTGCGACATTGACCAGCGAGCAATAGGGATCGCCGCCGTCGGCCGTCAGGGTCGCCAAAGCCCCCTGCCGGCGTCGCCGCAACAATGATTTAGCTAGGTTCCGGGGGTCAAAATCAGCTTTCGGTGGCATCGATATTACCTAGTTATCCTGTTGCATTGAGGGCCTTTTTTCGGCTAAACGACGTCTATATGGGTGGAAACGCTTCGAACAGTGGGGCGTTTTTGCGGAGCTTGGTCACACTTCAGCCCAGCTTGCATTGCTCGTTGGCCTAGTACGAAGCCCATTTTATGCGGCGCATCGCTGGATTGCCCGCCGTTTCAGCCACTGTCTATCTGAAAGCAGGCTCATGCCCACAATCGCCCTGGTCGATGACGACCGTAACATTCTAACATCCGTTTCGATCGCGCTGGAAGCCGAAGGCTACCGCATCATGACCTACACGGATGGTGCCTCCGCGCTTGACGGTTTCCGCACCAGCCAACCCGATCTTGCGATCCTCGACATCAAGATGCCGCGCATGGACGGCATGGAGACGCTGCGGCGGCTGCGTCAGAAGTCCGACCTGCCGGTGATCTTCTTAACCTCCAAGGATGAAGAGATCGACGAATTGTTCGGCCTCAAGATGGGTGCCGACGATTTCATCCGCAAGCCGTTCTCGCAGCGGCTGTTGGTCGAGCGCGTGAAAGCGGTGCTGCGCCGCTCGCAGCCAAAGGATCCGACGGCCGTGCCGAAGGAGAATGACGCCAAGGCGCTGGACCGCGGCTTGTTGCGGATGGATCCGGAGCGGCACACCTGCACCTGGAAGAACGAGCCGGTGACGCTGACGGTGACCGAGTTCCTGATCCTGCAGGCACTGGCGACGCGGCCCGGCGTGGTGAAGAGCCGCAATGCGCTGATGGACGCCGCCTATGACGACCAGGTCTATGTCGACGACCGTACCATCGACAGCCACATCAAGCGGCTGCGCAAGAAATTCAAGGTGGTGGACGACGATTTCGAAATGATCGAGACCCTTTACGGCGTCGGCTACCGCTTCAAAGAGGCTTGATTGCAAGGCGCCTGGTATCCAGGTTCTAACATTCGCATCCCTTCGCGGCGGGCTCTTTTGCGAATGTTAGAACCAAAGGGACACTAGCAAATGTTAGGATGCTAGCGCGCTTGCCGACTGACGCCGCGGTCAGTCTGGGGTAGGTTGTAAGGGCAACGCGCACAGCAAGACTAATTGGGCACTAGCCATTGCTTGATCGAACGCAGCCTGATCCGAGCGTGAACACCGAGGACGCTTCAGCGTCGCTCGCGCTCGATAATGCCGTCGTCGAAAGCGAGCCCGCGCAGCGATGGCAGGGGCCGCTGCGGTGGCTGAGCCGCGCCGGGCAGTTCCTCTTCACGCTCAGTTTCTCCAGCCTCACCCGCCGCATCGTCTCGCTCAACATCGCGGGCCTGCTCGCGCTGGTGGCGAGCGTGCTGTATCTCTCGCAATTCCGCGCCGGCCTGATCGACGCGCGGGCGCAAAGCCTGTTGGTGCAGGCCGAAATCATTGCCGGCGCGATCGCGGCCTCCGCGACCGTCCAGACCAACACCATCACCATCGATCCCGATCGGCTGCTCGACCTCAAGCCCGGCGAAAGCTATGGCGCGCCGGACGAATCTTCCGGGCTCGATTTCCCGATCAATCCGGAACGTGTAGCTCCAGTGCTGCGCACGCTGATCTCGCCGACCAAGACCCGCGCCCGGATTTACGATCCCGGCGGCGGCCTGCTCCTCGACAGCCGCAATCTGGAAAACGTGCTGCGCTTCGACCTGCCGCCGCCGTCCTCGGAGAAACCGAACATCGCCGAACGCGCGATGATCGCGATCCGGACCTGGCTGAACCGCGGCGACCTTCCGCTCTACCGCGAGCTCGGACCGGAAAACGGCAACGGCTACGTTGAGGTTGCGAACGCGCTGAAGGGGCAGAAGCGCAGCATGGTGCGCGTCAACGCGCGCGGCGAGGTGATCGTCTCGGTCGCCGTCCCGGTGCTGCGGTCGCGTGCGATCCACGGCGCCCTGATGCTTTCGACGCAGGGCGACGATATCGATCAGATGGTGACCGCGGAGCGGCTTGCGATCCTGAAGGTCGGCGGCGTCGCCTCCGCCGTCATGATCGTGCTATCGCTGCTTTTGGCGAGCACCATCGCAGGCCCGGTGCGCCGGCTCGCCGACAGCGCCGAGCGCGTCCGCCGCCGCATCAAGACCCGCGTCGAGATTCCCGACTTCACCCGTCGCCGCGACGAGATCGGCCACCTCTCCCGCGCGCTGCGCGACATGACGGACGCGCTCTATAACCGGATCGAGGCGATCGAGATGTTCGCCGCCGATGTCGCCCATGAACTGAAGAACCCGCTGACCTCGCTGCGTTCGGCGGTCGAGACGCTGCCGTTGGCGCGCAACGAGAACAGCCGCGCGCGGCTGCTCGCGGTCATCGAGCATGACGTCAAGCGGCTCGACCGCCTGATCTCGGATATTTCCGACGCGAGCCGGCTCGATGCCGAGCTGCAGCGGCAGGACATGGAGCCGGTCGATTTGCGCCGATTGCTGACGACGCTGGTCTCGGTCGCCAACGAAACCCGGGTCGGCCACGACGTCGCCGTCGAGGCCCGCTTCGAAGGCAGAGGCCCGGCCGACACCTTCTCGGTGCCGGGGCATGATTCGCGGCTCGGACAGGTGATCTCCAACCTGTTGTCGAATGCGAAGTCGTTCTCGAGTGCCGGCGGCAAGGTGCGCATCATCTGCCGGCGCGCGCGCTCCGACATCGAAATCGTGATCGATGACGATGGACCGGGCATTCGCCCCGATGCGCTGGAGCGGGTGTTCGAACGCTTTTATACCGACCGTCCGCATCAGGGTTTTGGACAGAATTCGGGGCTCGGCCTTTCGATCTCGAAGCAGATCATGGAGGCGCATGGCGGGCGCATCTGGGCCGAGAACCGCGTCGGGCCCGCCGGACCCGAGGGCGAGCCGACGGTTGCGGGCGCGCGCTTCGTGGTCAGGCTGCCGGCGCCATGACGGACAAGGGTGGTGCGAGCGTCCACGCTTCCGCGGTCAGGGTCGGAAATCGCGCCGTGCTGATCCGCGGGCCCTCGGGCTCGGGCAAGTCGCGTCTCGCCTTCGATCTGATCCTGAGCGGCCGTTCCGGGCAGATTGCCCCGGCCATCCTGGTCGGCGACGACCGTGTCCATCTGGACACAGATGCGGGACAATTGCGCGTGCGCCCAGCAGCCGAATTGGCCGGCCTGATCGAGATCCGCGGGCTCGGCATTCGCCGCTGCGAGTTCGCCGAGGAAGCCATCGTCGGCCTGTTGGTTGACTTGGCGGCGGTGGACTCCGAGCGCCTGCCGCCGCCGCAGGCGCTCATGATCCGCATTTTCGGTGTTTCGATACCGCGAGTCGCGGTGGGAGCTGGCTATTCGCCCCTGCCGCTGGTTGTCGCTGCGCTTACGACAACTGAAAGTTCATCTTCCGTTAACCCTTCCGCCGATTGCTTGAAGGGGATTGGTAACCATATCAGTCCCACTATCGCGACCGAGTAGACCGGCGCAGCTCCCCCTTTTGCAGTCCGAATTCAGGGAGACCCGCAAACATCCCCTCTTGCGCGGGGGCTCCGGATGGTCAAAGTGGCGCGTTCGTGCGGTGCACCAAAAAGCACCCGCGAGGAGTTTCCGATGATTGGCCTAGTACTGGTGACCCATGGGCGCCTTGCCGACGAGTTCAGGGCAGCGCTCGAACATGTCATGGGTCCTCAAAAACAAATCGAAGCGGTCACGATCGGTGCCGACGATGATTCCGATTTGTGTCGAAGTGACATTATCGAAGCGGTTAACCGCGTCGATAGCGGTGACGGTGTCGCCATCCTGACCGACATGTTCGGCGGCACGCCCTCCAACCTCGCGATCTCCTGCATGAGCCGCCCCAAGGTGGAAGTGCTCGCAGGCATCAATCTTCCCATGCTGGTCAAGCTTGCCAAGGTCCGCGAAGAGCGCTCGCTCCCCGACGCCATCGCCATGGCACAGGAAGCCGGCCGCAAATACGTCACCATCGCCAGCCGGGTGCTCGCCGGCAAATGAACGACGACGTCCCGGCGCCCGAAAATATTCCCGGGCCAAGCGTACCGGCAGGCGCCATCTCCCGCGAACTCCTCATCATCAACAAACGCGGGCTGCACGCGCGCGCGTCCGCCAAATTCGTTCAGACGGTAGAGCGCTTCAATGCCGAAGTCTGGGTGACGCGCGGCGGCGAAACCGTCGGCGGCACCTCGATCATGGGACTGATGATGTTGTCGGCGGCGCCCGGGACCACGATCGTGGTCTCGGCGATCGGCCCTGAGGCCGAGGCTGCGATTACCGCCATCAGCGCCCTCGTCGAGAGCAAGTTCAACGAAGAAAGTATGTAAGCTCGGGGTTGTAGGGTGGGCAAAGGCGCCCTTCACGCCGTGCCCACCATCTATCCAGGTCGTACTCTTGAATGGTGGGCACGCTTCCGCTTTCGCTCGTTGAGCTACCGCGGACGTGGTCGCTTTGCCCCTACTCCTTCGGGTCGCTCAAAACGGATTGGTGACGATGCCGCCATCGACGCGCAAGGCCGCGCCGTTGGTCGCGCTCGAGGCTTTCGAACACAGGTAGCAGATGAGATTGGCGACCTCCTCCGGCCTGGCGAAACGCTGCAACAGCGACCCCGGGCGGCGTTCGCTGAAAGTTCGCGCCACCAGCTCATCGACCGTCGTCCCCATTGCCTCGGCGCGCGCGGAAAGACGGCCTGGCGTCGTCTCGACCCAGGTCGGGCCCGGCAGCACCGAATTCACCGTGATGCCGGTCGATCTGGTCTGCTCGGCGGCGCCGCGCGCGATGTAGAGCAGTGCGGCTTTCGAGAAGCCGTAATGCACCATCTCTTTCGGAACATAGATACCGGATTCGCTCGAGACGAACACGACGCGGCCCCACGCCTTGTTGGCCAGCATCGTCTTGAGATAGTGCCGCGTCAGGCGCACCGCGCTCATCACGTTGACCTCGAACATCTTGGTCCAGTCGGAATCCTCGATATCGAAGAAGGCTTTCGGCGCGTAGAATCCGAGATTGTTGACGAGGATATCGACTTCGGGAAATCGCGCCACCAGCGCAGCGCAGCCTTCGGCACCGCCGAGATCGAACGCGGCGGCGTGCAATTTGGCCGCAGGCTGGGATTGCCTGACCTTCGCCATGGCCGCGGCGATCGCGGCGTTGTCGCGCCCGTTGACGATGACTTCCGTGCCCATCTGGGCAAGCCCCGCGACGGAAGCGAGCCCGATGCCCCGCGTCGAGCCGGTGACCAGCGCCAGCTTACCTGTCAGATCGAGATCCATATGTGGCCCCCTTGAATTTTCGACCGTCTATTTCGCCGGCGGCGCGATAAAAATTTTCCAGTTGGTCGAGGGCCCCGGATGCCCGCGGAAGAAGCGCTGCGTGGTCATCACCACCTGCTCGGCATTTTTGGCATTCTGCACCATCCAGGCTTCGCAGGCAGGCAACCTCCCATCCGTGGTATCGCAGATGCCGATGAAGCCCAGCCGCTGGGCTTCCTCGAGCGAGGTCAGCCCCGAGGACCACAATTCGCCCGGCGTGAACGGCGCCGGATGGTCGGGGCTATAGAAGGTCATGGGCTCGCCGACCTCCGTGGTGCCGGCGACCACAGCCCATCGCGAGCCAAACCGCATGTGCCACGCCTCGGTCAGCTCGCGGGCCAACTGCGACCGCGCGCCATAGCTCGCCGCGCTATTGGGATATTCCGCCATCTCGCGGGCGGCGATGGTGGGCGCGGCGGCGAGCGCGGCCAGCGTGATCACGAGCCAGATCGCGGTGACGCGGAATAGCGCGACCTCGTGAATCCGCAAGCCTGGGATCGCGACCAATGCCAGGGGAGTGAGGAAGAACAGCGGGATTCCCCAATCGGTTTTCATATAGATCGTGAAGATCAGGCCGCCGAGCGGCGGTCCGATCGCGACAATGATCTGGATGATCCAGATATTGAGCGCTTGTGAGACATTCACGCCCACATTCGCACCGGGCGACCAGATTCGCGAAAGCCGCGGTCGAGGCAACAGCAGCGCCAGCGCCGCCAGCACCACGGGCACGGCCAGCAGCGCCAGATTGTGTCCGACATAGCCGGCTACGAGCTGGGCGCTTTGCGCGCGGTTCGCCAGGCCATAGACGTCGCCGGCATAGGTCAGCGGCACGAAGTCGACTTGTTTCAGCCAAATCAGATGCGGGATCATCGCGACCGCAAGGGTTGCGATCGCGACCCACGGCGCCGGCGAGCGCAGGAATTTCATTCGCTCCGGATGAAGCAGCGCCGCGAGGCAGATGGCGCCGATCATGGTCAGCACCCAATATTTCGTCATCAGCGCCAGCGCGCCGGCGAGCCCGAGCCATAGGCCTGATCGCCATGTGCGTTTTTCGAACGCATGCAGATAGGCCAGCACGACGAGCGGCAAGGTGACGAGCTGCAGCAGATCCGGATTGTACTTAAAACCCTTGAAATTGAAGATCGGATAAAGCGCGAGCATGACGACAGCAAAGAATGCGCGGCGGCGATCGACCGCGCGCAGCGCGATGAGCCAGCAAATCACGAGTCCTGTGCCGAGTGTCGCCATCGCCAGCGCATAGGTCGCCCAGTCCTTCACTGGAAAAAAGCTGAACCACACTCCCGCGACCCAGCCGGAAAGCGGCGGATGCTTGCCGTAGCCGAGCTGGAACTTCTGTCCCCAGGCAAACGCTTCAGCGACATCCACATGGACGTCCTGCGCCGCCTTCAGTTCGATCAGGATCAAGGTCCAGAGCAGGCCATGCACGAGTGCGAAGCTGACCACGAGCCAGAGCCCGGTTTCGGGGTTAGTGGCGCGCAAGACGAGCCACGCCGCCAGCCGCCGGAAGCTTAAGCGTCGGCGCGCGCGCGAGGCCGCGGGCAATAATGATGCAGTCGACATGGAAGAAGTGCGTAGCGCGTTTTTGGCCTCCGTGGAATCAGCTTGGCGTGAAGAAACCCGCTAATATGCGGCAATATGGTTGCCGCGCCAAAGCGTGAATGCTATCCCGCGGCCCATGACGACCGCCCCCATTTCCAACATCCGAAACTTCGCCATCGTCGCCCATATCGACCATGGCAAATCGACGCTGGCCGACCGCCTGATCCAGATCACCGGCGGCCTTACGGATCGCGAGATGGCGGGCAAGGAACAGGTGCTCGATTCCATGGACATCGAGCGCGAGCGCGGCATCACGATCAAGGCGCAGACCGTCCGGCTGACCTATCCGGCCAAGGACGGCAAGACCTACATTCTCAATTTGATCGACACGCCCGGCCATGTCGACTTCGCCTACGAAGTCTCGCGCTCGCTCGCGGCCTGCGAAGGATCGCTACTCGTGGTCGATGTCAGCCAGGGCGTCGAGGCGCAGACGCTTGCCAACGTCTACCACGCGCTCGATGCCGGTCACGAGATCGTGCCGGTACTGAACAAGATCGACCTGCCGGCGGCTGAACCCGACCAGGTCAGGCAGCAGATCGAAGACGTGATCGGCATCGACGCCTCCGACGCGGTGATGATTTCCGCCAAGACCGGCCTCGGTATCGACGAGGTGCTGGAAGCGATCGTGCACCGGCTGCCGGCGCCGAACGGCGACCGCGACGCCTCGCTGAAGGCGCTTCTGGTCGACTCTTGGTACGACGTCTATCTCGGCGTCGTGGTGCTGGTGCGGATCGTCGACGGCGTGATGAAGAAGGGTGGCCGCATCCGGATGATGGGCACCAATGCCGCCTACGACGTCGAGCGCGTCGGCTTCTTCACCCCGAAGATGCAGCAGGTCGACGAGCTCGGGCCCGGCGAGATCGGCTTCATCACCGCGGCGATCAAGGAGGTTGCCGATACACGCGTCGGCGACACCATCACCGACGACCGGAAGCCGGTGACGGAAATGCTGCCGGGCTTCAAGCCGGCGATCCCGGTGGTGTTCTGCGGCCTGTTTCCGGTCGACGCCAACGATTTCGAAAGCTTGCGCGCGGCGATGGGGAAGCTGCGGCTGAACGATGCGAGTTTTTCGTTCGAGATGGAAACCTCGGCCGCCTTGGGTTTCGGTTTCCGCTGCGGTTTTCTGGGGCTGTTGCATCTCGAAATCATTCAAGAGCGATTGTCGCGCGAATTCGATCTCAACCTGATCGCGACCGCGCCGAGCGTGATCTACAAGATGCATCTGACCGACGGACAGGCGATCGAGATTCACAATCCCGTCGACATGCCCGACGTGGTCAAGATCGCCGAGATCGAAGAGCCCTGGATCGAGGCGACGATCCTGACCCCCGACGAATATCTCGGAAGTGTCTTAAAACTGTGCCAGGACCGGCGCGGCGCGCAGAAGGAGCTGACTTATGTCGGCTCGCGCGCGATGGTGAAATACGACCTGCCGCTCAACGAAGTGGTGTTCGATTTCTACGACCGGCTGAAATCAGTCTCCAAGGGCTACGCCTCGTTCGACTATCATCTGACCGACTACAAGCCGGCCGACCTTGTGAAGATGCAGATCCTGGTCAACAGCGAGCCGGTCGACGCGCTGTCGATGCTGGTGCATCGCACCCGCGCGGAGGGCCGCGGCCGCGCCATGGTCGAGAAGATGAAAGAGCTGATCCCGCCGCACATGTTCCAGATTCCGATCCAGGCAGCGATCGGGGGCAAGGTGATCGCGCGCGAGACGGTGCGCGCGCTGCGCAAGGACGTCACCGCGAAATGCTACGGCGGCGACGTCACCCGCAAACGAAAACTTCTGGAGAAGCAGAAGGAAGGCAAGAAGAAGATGCGGCAGTTCGGCAAGGTCGACATCCCGCAGGAGGCGTTTATCGCGGCGCTGAAGGTGGATAGCTGAGGCGAACGCTCAACCGCTAAATCATGATGAGATCAGGTCCGGTCTGAGGCTTCTGTGACCGGACAACAAAAATATCGAAAACAACCCCATGCAAAGTAGCCGACGGCTGCCGGCGTGATGCCGACGCATCTTACGAAACCATTTGACACGTCGGGCAAATCGGCGACACGACGCCATCATCGCAGCGCGTGTGATTTGTGGGACCCTTGCCAAACCCATCGAAACCGGCGGCAATCTAACTTCACGCGCAAGCGCAAGCTTCTGGAGAAGCAGAACGAAGACAAGAAGATGCGGCAGTTCGGCAAGGTCGACATCCCGCAGGAAGCTTTTATTGCCGCGCTGAAGGTGGATAGTTGACGGGCCTGCCCCGTCATTCCGGGATGCGCGAAGCGCGGACCCGGAATCTCGAGATTCCGGGTTCGCTCGTTTCACTCGCGCCCCGGAATGACAAGCCACGCCCCATCTTGATCACCAGCGTCAGATAGACCACCATTGCGGCTTCCAATCAGAACCCCAAAAACGGCGAGGAGACGCATGAACAAGCATCCCGGTCTCGATCTCGTCGAGCGCGCGCGGGCGCTGGCCCCCTTGATCGCGCGCGAGGCCGGTGAAATCGAGCGCACGCGGCGCCTGACGCCGACTGTCACCTCCGCCCTGATCGAGAACGGGCTCTACCGGGTCCTGCTGCCGCAGAGTTTTGGGGGAACCGAGGCGCCGCTCGAAATCTTCATGCAGATGCAGGAGGAGATCGCCAAGGCCGACGCCTCCACCGCCTGGTGCGTCGGCCAATGCAGCGTCTGCGCCATGACCGCGGCCTATCTCGATCGCGACGCGGCGGACGAGATCTTCAATATGCCGCCCGGCATCCTCGCCTGGGGCGCGATCGCCCACGAGGTTCACGCCGTTCCCGGCGGCTACAAGGCCAGCGCGCGCTGGGACTTTGCCTCCGGCTCGCGGCAGGCGAGCTGGCTTGGCGCCCATGTGCGCGTCATCGAAGCCGACGGAAGCTTGCGGAAGAAGCTCGACGGTTCGCCGGAAATCCGCACCATCCTGTTCCCGGTCGCGAGCGCCACGATGCACGACGTCTGGGACGCCATCGGCTTGAGGGGCACCGGCACCGATTCCTATTCGGTCGACAACCTCTTCGTCCCTGACAAATTCGCGGCACTTCGCGACGTCCCTTCCGCATGCCGCGAAAAAGGCCCGCTCTACAAGCTCACCACCAATGCCGTGTTCGGGATGGGCTTTGCCGCGACCGCGATCGGCGTCGCCCGCGTCACGCTCGATGCCGCGATCGCGCTTGCCCGCAGCAAGCAACCGCAGGGGCTAGGGGCGATGCGCGAGAATAGCGCCGTGCAGGGCTTGATCGGACGAACCGAAGCGACCTTGCGCGCGGCGCGCGCCTATCTCTATGCCACCGCGGCCGAGGTCTGGCGCGACCTCTCGCGCGGCGATCCCGTCACCGAATCCCATCGCATTGCGCTGCGTATCGCCGCGACCTGGACCATTCATCAGTCGGCCTCGGTGGTCGATGCCGCCTATCACATGACGGGCGCCACCGCCGTGTTCGCCGCAAACCCGTTCGAGCGAAGATTCCGCGACATGCACACGATCGCGCAGCAGATCCAGGCCCGCGACACCCATTATGAAGATGCCGGCAGGGCGATCCTATCGGCCAAGCTCGATACGCCGCCAACGACGCGATGAGCAAGCCGGTAAAGCGGATCGCCTCAAAGGAACGGATCGCTGCGAAATCGTCCGGTGAGGTCGAAGCGGTTTTCAATACCTATCCAAAGCCGCTGAAGGCAAGATTGCTGGCGCTGCGGCGGCTGATCCTTGCGACCGCAAAGGCAACCCCGGGCGTCGGCGCGCTGCAGGAGACCCTGAAATGGGGCCAGCCGAGCTATCTGACGCCAGAGACCAAAAGCGGCAGCACGATCCGGATCAATCGGGTGAAATCCACCGCCGACCAATACGCGATCTATTTCCACTGCCAGACCGATCTGGTGGAAACGTTTCGCGGGCTGTATCCGACGGAGTTTTGTTATGGCGGCAACCGATGCATCCTGTTCGACGCATCGGATAAGCCTCCCGACGCGGCGCTGCGCCACTGCGTGGCGCTGGCGCTGACTTATCACCTGAACAGGCGCAAGAGCGCGCGCGACAAATAGCGGATGCTCAGGCTACTCCGGCAAACCACAACATCGCCGTGGGAGATCAAGCAATTGCGATTGGCGCGCCGATCCCTCTTTCATGCTACGCTTTTTGGCGCATAGAGTGATTCCATGACGCCCCGCCCGATTCCAATCCTCCTTTTCCTTGCGACCGTTCTGTTGGGCGCCACTTGCGCGTCGGCGCAAGACAAGGGCAGCGTCGATCCAAAGCCGCTGCCGCCGCTCGACAATCCCAAGGATCCCAAGATCGGCGCCAAGCAACTGTTCGCGCGCAAGCTGCTGCCGGCGGCGATGCCCCCGCGTGCGATCGGCGCCTATAACGGGGGATGCCTCGCGGGCGCAGAGCAGATGCCGATCAACGGTGACACCTGGCAGGTGATGCGGCTGTCGCGCAACCGCTATTGGGGCCACCCCAACACCATCGCGATGCTCAAGCGCCTGGCGGACAAGGCGCACAAGGATGCCGGCTGGCCCGGTATATTGGTCGGCGACATCGGGCAGCCGCGCGGCGGCCCGGCGCTGAGCGGCCACGCCAGCCATCAGATCGGGCTCGATGCCGATATCTGGCTGACGCCGATGCCGGACCATCAATTGTCGCGCGAAGAGCGCGAGGAGATGTCCGCGGTGATGATGGTGCGCGAGGACCGGCTCGATATCGATCCGAAAGTCTTTACGGCGGGCCATGTCCTGCTTCTGCGTGACGCCGCGCAGGAACCGGGCGTGCAGCGCATCTTCGTCAACGCCGCGATCAAGAAGGCGCTGTGCCGCGATGCCAAGGGCGACCGCAGCTGGCTTGCCAAGATTCGCCCGTGGTACGGTCACGATTATCACTTCCACATTCGCATGAGATGCCCGTCCGGCAGCAGCGAATGCAAAGGCCAGTCGGACCAGGGGGACGGCGAAGGCTGCGGCAAAGGCGAGCTCGCCTACTGGTTCAAGGATTCGATCCTCCACCCGCAGCCGCCGAAAGAGCCGCCGAAGCCGCGGACCGGACCAACGCTGGCGCAGCTTCCGGCCGCCTGCAAGCAGGTTTTGAACGCGTCGGATGCGAAACAATAACGATGCGACCGCGACGGTGTTTTGATTCCGTCACAACTTTCGCTAAAATGGTTCGACGCAGCGCCGCAAGCGCCCATCTTTGCAGGGACGACGGTCCTCGCATTTCGCACCTTAGTCAAACGCCGACGCGGCACGACCGCGCACGCCACAACAGTGTGAGACCCATCATGCGCATCAGTGCACGCAACCAGATCAAGGGCACCGTCCTCGAAGTCAAGAAGGGCGCGACCACGTCCCATGTCCGCGTCGATATCGGCGGCGGCCAGATCGTGACGTCCTCGATCACCAACGAGGCGGTCGACGACCTCGGCATCAAGGCCAAAGGCAACGTCACCGTCGTGATCAAGGCGTCCGACGTCATGATCGCGGTGGACTGATATGCGCGCAATTTTTTTCCTCGCGTTGCTGCTACTTGGTGCTACGCCGGCGCGGGCGGCGGAAGAGCCGAGCGGCTGCGACAAGTTCAAGTGGCCGATCGATCGCGAGCGGGCGGCGCTGACCGCGCCGGATCGCGTAAAACTTGCCTCGGGCGCCGAGCTCGCCGCCCCGCAGTCGACCGGGATGACGCTGGCGCTGACCCCGCCGGCCGACGCCAAGCTGCCGACACCGCCCGAACGCGCGCCGAAGGAAGGCACGTTCGCAGGGTTCGCCGGCATCAAAGGCGCGCCGAAAGCCGGCCTTTACACCATCAGCCTCTCCGCCGGCGCCTGGCTTGACGTGGTGCAGGACGGACATTTCCTCAAACCCAAGGCCTTCAGCGGCGCCACCGATTGCGACGGCATCCGCAAGACCATGAAGTATGAGCTTTCGGCAAGCCCGTTCGTGCTGCAGGTCTCAGGCACCAGGGAGGATTCGATCTCGATTGCGATCCTGCCGGCCGAATAGGCGGCCCAACTGGAAAAACGGCCGCTTTACCAGGATTTTCAGCCTGTTATGGTCGGCGTTGAGCGACGTCCCTGATGACCGTAAGTCCTTTGGGGATACCCGGAACAGCGCTTCCGCCCGTCGCATCCTAAGACCTTAAACCAACGCCAGATTTGCGCGCGCGAAAGTGCGCGCCCCGCGAACACGCATGGAGCGCCTTCGATGCATCGTCTTGCCGGACTTTTTGCTGCCTTCGTGATCCTGTGCGGATCGGCCTGTTCATCCGCTTTCACCCAGGAGAATACGCTTACGGTGTTCGCCGCCGCCTCGATGAAGAACGCCCTTGACGACATCGACTTGGCCTTTACGGCGAAGACCGGCGTCAAGGTCAATGCGAGCTATGCCGCAAGCTCGGCGCTGGCCAAGCAGATCGAGCAGGGCGCGCCGGCGGACATCTTTGTGTCCGCCGACACCGACTGGATGGATTATGCGGTCGGCAAAAAGAGCATCAATGAGACGACCCGGGTCAATCTGCTCGGCAACAGCCTCGTCCTGATCGCGCCGAAAGATTCCAGGATCGATAACGTCGCGATCGGACAGGGCTTCGACCTCGCAAAACTCGCCGGCGACGGCAAGATTGCCACCGCCGACGTCAAGGCGGTGCCGGTCGGCAAATATGCCAAGGCGTCGCTGGAGAAGCTTGGCGCCTGGGCCGCTGCCGAGCCCAAATTCGCCATGACGGAGAACGTGCGCGCCGCGCTCGCGCTGGTGGCACGCGGCGAGGCGACACTCGGCATTGTTTATTCGACCGACGCCAAGGTCGAGCCCGGCGTCAAGATCGTCGGCACCTTCCCACCCGATTCGCACCCCGCCATCATCTATCCCGTCGCGGCGACGGCGACCGTGAAGCCGGAAGCCAACGATTATCTGGCCTTTCTGCGGAGCTCGGCGGCCAAGGCGATCTTCGAGAAATACGGCTTCAAGTTCCTGGTCAGCCCGACGACCTGATCGTGTTCGATATTTCGCCGACGGAATGGACGGCGATCCTGCTGTCGCTGCGGGTCGCGATCATCGCGACCTTGGTGGCAACGCCTTTCGGCATTGGGCTCGCATGGCTGTTGGCGCGGCGCCATTTCTGGGGCAAGTCGGTGCTCGACGCGGCTATCCACCTGCCGCTGGTGCTGCCGCCGGTGGTCACCGGCTATCTGTTGCTGCTCACCCTCGGCAGACGCGGCCTGGTCGGCGAATGGCTCGCCGACCATCTCGGCATCGTGTTCGCCTTTCGCTGGACCGGCGCGGCACTGGCCTGCGGCGTGATGTCGTTTCCGCTACTGGTGCGTCCGATCCGGCTGTCGATCGAGGCCGTCGATCGCAGGCTCGAACAGGCCGCGGAAACGCTGGGCGCGGCGCCCTTAAAGGTGTTCGCGACCGTGACGCTGCCGTTGGCGCTGCCGGGCATTCTGGCCGGCATGGTGCTCGGCTTTGCCAAGGCGATCGGCGAGTTCGGCGCGACCATTACGTTCGTCTCGAACATCCCCGGCGAGACCCAGACGATTTCGTCGGCGATCTATTCGCTGATCCAGACGCCGGACGGCGACACCGCGGCGTTGCGGCTGGTCGTCGTCTCCATCGTCATTGCGATGAGCGCGCTGATGGCGTCGGAATGGTTCGCGCGGCGCGCCACCCAACGCCTGCACGGAAACTGACCATGCTGCGGGTCGACATCGCAAAACAGCTCGGCGAGTTCTCGCTTTCCGCCTCGTTCGAAAGCGAGGGCCGCGTCACCGGGCTGTTCGGAGCCTCGGGGGCCGGCAAGACCTCGCTGATCAACGTGATCGCGGGGTTGCTGAAGCCCGATCGCGGCACCATCGTCGTCGACGGCGAGACGCTCGACGACACGGCGGCGCATGTGCATGTCCCGCCTTTTCGCCGCCGCATCGGCTATGTGTTCCAGGATGCGCGGCTGTTTCCGCATCTCAATGTGCGCCAGAACCTCGACTATGGACGGCGCATGAACGCCCTCGCCGACGACGCGGCAGCACGCGCGCGCGTCACCGATCTGCTCGACATCGGCCATTTGATGGATCGCCGTCCCGGCAAATTGTCAGGCGGCGAGCGCCAGCGCGTCGCGCTCGGCCGCGCGCTGTTGTCGAAGCCGCGACTGCTGCTGCTCGACGAGCCCTTGGGATCGCTGGACGAAGGTCGCAAGGTCGAGATATTGCCCTATCTGGTGCGGCTGCGGGATGAGGCCGGAATTCCGATGGTCTATGTCAGCCACGACGCGGCCGAGCTGCGCCAGCTCGCGACGCAGATCGTTGTGCTGCAGCGCGGGCGGGTGACTTCCTTTGGCGGGGTCAAGGTGCTGTCGGGCACCCCCTCGCCGGCCTGATCGGAAACCTGCCGAGAGAACGGGCCGTTACAATGGTTCAATCCGGCGATCGGACGGTACGAAGTCGCCGGACGCGGTTTGGAAAGCCTTTTCGCTCCGAGACAGCAGAAAGCTGTCGATTTGTTCCGGCGGCATGGGCCGGCTGATCAAATAGCCCTGCACGTCGGTGCAGCCGTCGGAGGCAACGCGGGCCATTTGTTCCTCGGTTTCAACGCCTTCAGCGACCGTCGCCATCCCGAGACCTTGACCGAGCGAGGCGACTGCGCGGACGATCGCCCGGCCGACGGCATCGTTGGCCGTGCCGCGAATGAAGGACTGATCGATCTTGATCCTGTCGAACCGGAAGTCGCGCAGGTAGCCCAGCGACGAGTATCCAATTCCAAAATCATCGAGCGCCACACGCACCCCGATTTCGCGAAGATTCTGGAGCACCGCAAGCGCGCGTCCCCCGGCGTCCAGCATCACGCTTTCGGTGATCTCAAGTTCCAGACGCCGCGGATCGAGACCGCTGTCTCCCAGAGCTGACATGACCGTCGCGACCAGATTTGGGCTCTTGAACTGGATCGCCGAAACATTGACGGAAACGTTCTGCGCGCCGGCCCAGGTTGCCGCCTTCAGGCAGGTGGTCCGAAGCACCCATTCTCCGATCGGGGTAATGATGCCGGTATCTTCCGCGACCGGGATGAATTCGAGCGGGGACACGGCACCCCGGGTCGGACTTTGCCAACGAAGCAATGCTTCGAAGCCTGTGACCTTTTTCAGCCGCAGATTCAATTGAGGCTGATAGACCAGAGAGAACTCGCCAAGCGCCAGCGCGCAGCGAAGGTCGATTTCGAGATTTCTGCGGTACTGCATCTTCTCGTCCATCGCCCTCTCGAAGAAGCGATAGGCTCCATGTCCGTCGCTTTTGGCGCGATGCAAGGCAAGGTCCGCATTCTTCAGCAGCTGATCGTAGTCGGTCGCCTCAGTCGGCAGCAGGACGATGCCCACGCTTGCCGCGACGTCGATCAAATGGCCCTCTACCAGATAGGAGCGGCCGATCAGATCGACTAATCGGCTCGCAAGCGCGGCCGCCGACTGCGGCTGCGGCTGCGGTTGACCGACCTGGACGATGCCGAATTTGTCGCCCCCCAGCCGGGCCGCAATATCGGCGCTTGCGAGTGCGGAGCGGATCCGGTCTGCGACGGAACCCAGAAGCCTGCTACCGATGTGGCGTCCGAGCGATTCGTTGATCGCCTTGAAGCGGCAGAGATCAACGACCAGAACGGCCGCGCCTTCGGCCGCAAGGTCTGGATTCGCCAGCAGCTCCGTGAGCCGTTCGTGGAACATCAAACGGTTGCCGAGTTTGGTGAGGGTGTCGGTACGCTCTTTGGCTGATCGTTCGCTCATGTCGTAGGCGCTGACCAGCCACCCGCCGTCCATCGGTATCGTCTCGACCCAGAAAGCGCGGCCATCGGAAAGGGTAACCTGGCAATCGCTCTTGCCATTGTTGGCGCCGGCATCGCGGTTGATGCGATCGAGAAGCTCAGTGTCGCCGAACAATTTTTCGAAGATCAAATTAGGCTGAAGCAGTTTTCCGTCGGGCCCAACGATCGCAACAGCCCGGTTCATGCTCATGAACGCCTTGAACGCCAACTCGGCCGCACGATCGGACCGACGATCCGAATCGCCGTGGCGCCGATGTTCCAACGGCCCGGCAGGCTCGATTGGATAAGTTGACGTAGAAATGGCCATTCTGCCGGCAGTGAACACCTGTTGCCTTGCGAATCCGTGAACCGGTCCTGGCGATGCCGCCAAGATTAATAGATTGCTAACCAAAATCGGGCAGCCACGGGATCGAAGGGAGCGGATCGGAGAACTGTCCGCGCTAGACCCCCGCGACCGACGACCACAGCTCGGCGAGCTTGCGCCTGTACTTCCGCATCCGCGTCGGAGGCTCGCTCGCTTCCTCCTCTTCGGGCAGACGAAGGCCGACGATATTGACCCTGCCGCCGCCGATGCTGCGCGCCACCAGCACGATGGAATCGAGCGCAAGCTCGGCGCCTTCCTTCGGCGCGCGGTCGAGATGGATGTCGAAATAATCTGATAGCGTCAGTTTTGCATTCTCTTCGCTCATCGTGACGCCGTAGATCTCGGCTAGTTCGGAAAGCGTATGCTCGCCCGACACCATGAAATCGCCGAGCAGATGCGGATCGGGCGCCGAGATCGGCTGCATGTCGACGAAGAAGCGATCGAGCGCTTCGGCCTTTTCCGGCGGCGCCAGCAGATAGATATAGTCGCCCGGCTGAACCGGATCGGCCTCGGCCGGCGACAGAATGTGCTCGTTGCGGATCACCAGCGTCGGCTTCGACCAGGACGGGATCAGTCCGCGCCGAAAGTAAAGGCTTTTCGAGCGGACCGGATAGCCCACGAGCTGCTGCTCGAGCTGGCCGGGCAAATCCAACTCGACACGGCGCGGGCCGCGATCGGCGCGCGCCAGCGCCACATGCAATCGCCGGGCGGCAAAGGCCAGCGTCCAGCCCTGCAATAACAGCGAGATGATGACGACGACGAAGGCGACATCGAAATAGAGATAGGCTTTCGCAAGTCCCACCAGCATCGGGATCGATGCCAGGAAGATCGCGACCGCGCCGCGCAGGCCGGTCCAGGCGATGAAAATCTTCTCGCGCCAGCTGAAGCGAAACGGCGCCAGACACAGAAACACCGCGAGCGGCCTCGCCACCAGCATCAGCACCAGCGCCACCAGCACGGCCGGGCCGGCGCTAGAGCCCAGCCGCAACGGCGACACCAAGAGGCCGAGCAGCACGAACATCACGATCTGCGCCAGCCAGGTCGCGGCGTCGAGAAAGGTGACGACGGAATTATGCGCCCGCGTCGGGCGGTTGCCGATGATGATGCCGGCGAGATAGACCGCGAGGAAGCCGGAGGCATGCGCAATCTGCGCGGCGCCGAAGATCACCAGCGCCGCAGTGGCGACGAACGGTGCGTGCAGGCCCTGCGGCAGCGCGACCCGATTGAGCGCGATCACAACCAGCCGGCCGCCGATTACGCCGATGATGGCGCCAAACACCGCCTCGCGGAGGAATTCCAGCGCCACGTGCGCAGCCGAGCCGGTGCCGCTCGAAATGTACTCGACCAGCATCAAGGTAAGGAAGATGGCAAAGGGATCGTTGGTGCCGGATTCCGCTTCCAGCGTCGCGCCGACGCGCGGACGCAGGCGCAGACCCTGCGTGTGCACCAGCAAAAATACCGCCGCCGCGTCGGTCGATGCCACCACGGCGCCGACCAGCAGCGCTTCGGTCCAGTTCAGGTCGAGCGCATATTTGGCAAAGGGCGCGGTGATCAGCGCGGTGAGGAGAACGCCAATCGTTGCCAGCACCATCGACGGCGCCAGCACCGCGCGAATGCTCTGAAACCGCGTGCGCAGGCCGCCGTCGAACAGGATCAGCGCCAGCGCCACCGAGCCCACCAGATAGGTGGTGCGCACGTCATCGAACTGCAGCTGGCCCGGGCCGGAATCGCCGGCCAGCATGCCGATCACCAGGAACACCAATAATAGCGGCGCGCCGAAGCGCAGCGCGAGCAGGCTCGACAGGATGCCGGCCATGACGAGCGCCGCGCCAAGCAGGATGGCTATGCTGACCTGATCGAGGGATGTCATGCGCTCAAATCGTTGCAAATGCTCGCAATTGATCCTTATCGCTGCCACAGTTCGACGCCAACCCATTTCTCGTTAGACGTGGCAATGTGCCCGGATTATCGGCCTCAACCCCTCACCGACATATCGTATCGATGGCGTCGATCCCTCGATTATGGATTTTCCCGACTATTCGAATCGAACTCGGTCGTGGAGTAGATTTGACGTTCGCTCCCCATCTTGCCGCGGCCTCGCGATGCGAATCTCAAATCCCACTCATGCGGCTTGAAACGAGATTTTGACGATGGACCTGAATCTCCACGACATCATTGAAGTCCTGCACGCAGCGGCGCGCTCGGTCGGCGCGGAAGTCAGATCGCCCTGGTTCTACCTGCAACTTGGCCTGGTCATGGCCGGCGCCGGAGCAGCATTTGCCGCGGGCGCGGTAATCCGCTCGCGGGTCGACATGGCCTCGCTCGCCGAGGGCTGGCCGGCGCCGCTCAAGCAGTTCATGCGCGTGCTGGTCGGCTGCGCCTCGACCGCGGTCTTTGCCCTGTTGATGGCGCTGGCGCGCGCGGCCATGCTGGTGTCGACCTGGCCGAGCCGCAGCTATTTGCTTTCCGTCGCCGCCAATCTGGCCTTGGCGTGGCTCGTCATCCGCCTCGTCACCTCGGGCATTCGCAACTCGTTCATCGTTCGCGTGGTGTCGCTGTCGGCATTGCTGGTGGCGGCGCTGAGTATCGTGGGCCGCCTGGGGCAGACCATCGACGCGCTCGACTCGGTCTCGGTCGTGGTCGGCGACCTGCGGCTTACGCCGCTGCTTCTGATCAAGCTTGGCATTCTGCTCGTTGTCGCGCTGTGGCTGACCAACATTGTCAGCAATTTCATCGAAAGCCGGATTGCGCGGTCCGGCGATCTGACGCCCTCGGTCCAGGTGCTGCTGATCAAGATGATCCGAACGGGACTGATGATCTTGGCGATCGCGGTCGCGATGAGCGCGGTCGGCATCAACCTTTCGGCGCTTGCGATCTTCTCGGGCGCCGCCGGCGTCGGCATCGGGCTCGGCCTGCAGAAGATCGTCGCCAATTTCATCTCCGGCATCATCCTGCTCGCCGACAAGTCGGTGAAGCCGGGCGATCTCGTCACCATCGGCGACAGTACCGGCCGCATCAACGAGATGAAGACCCGCTATATCTCGGTGGCCGCCGGCGACGGGCGCGAATTCCTGATTCCGAACGAAGACCTGGTGACGCAGAAGGTCACCAACTGGACCTATTCCGACAAGAACACGCTGGTGAAGGTCATTTTCGGCACCAATTACGACGCCGATCCGCGGCTGGTCTGCAAACTGGCCACCGACGTCGCAGCCGCTGCCATGCGCGCCATCAAGAACAAGCCGCCGAATTGCATCCTGACGGAGTTTGCCGAATCCGGCATGAAGTTTTCCCTCACCCTCTGGATCGCGGACCCTGACGGCATGGACAATGTCAAGAGCGACGTGATGCTGGCGCTGTGGGACGCGTTCAGGCGCGAGAACATCAAGATGGCCTATCCGGTGCGCGAGCTCCGGGTCCATGGCGGCGCGTTGCCGGTCGAGACCGTGGTCGAGGCTTCCGGCTGAACCGATGCATCGGGATGCATCCGGGCCGCCAAGCTTGGCTTGCGCTGACCGCTGCGATCATTAAATTAGGTTCCGAAAATCAGCCGCCGACGCCGGACCCGGCCCAGACAAGAACCGCCCAACCTTGAAACGCTTATGAGCTATATCGAAGCCACCGACGTCTCCCTACGCAAGACAGGACAGATCAAGCTGCATGGCGCAAGCGGCTTCGCCGGCATGCGCAAGGCCGGCGGCCTGGTGTCAAAGTGCCTGGATGAGCTGACCGATATCGTGAAAGCAGGCGTACCGACCGCTAGAATCGACGAATTCGTCCGCGAATTCGCCTTCAGCCACGGCGCCTATCCGGCGACGCTGATGTATCGCGGCTACCGCTATTCGACCTGTACCTCGATCAATCACGTGGTCTGCCACGGCATGCCCGGCGACCGGCTCTTGAAAGAGGGCGACATCGTCAATATCGACGTGACCTTCATCCTCGATGGCTGGTACGGCGATTCCAGCCGGATGTATGCGATTGCCCCGATCGCGCGAAAGGCGGAACGGCTGATCGAGGTGACGTACGAGGCAATGATGCGCGGCATCGCTGCGGTCAAGCCCGGCGCCACCACCGGCGATGTCGGGCATGCCATCCAGAGCTTTGTCGAGCCGCAGGGCATGAGCGTGGTGCGCGATTTCTGCGGCCACGGATTGGGCCGCCTGTTCCACGACGAGCCGAACATCATCCATATCGGTCGGCCCGGCGAAGGCGTGACGCTGAAGCCCGGCATGTTCTTCACCATCGAGCCGATGATCAATCTCGGCAAGCCGCACGTAAAAATCCTGTCCGACGGCTGGACCGCGGTGACGCGCGACCGTTCGCTGTCGGCGCAGTTCGAGCATTCGGTCGGCGTGACCGCGACCGGTTTCGAAATCTTCACGCTGTCCGAGCGCCATGGCGAGAAGCCACCGGTTGCTGCATAAGCGCTGACTCCGCACGGACGACGCACGACGCGGTCGACCCGCGCTGACGTCAACATGCCCACTAATCTGTGCCCGTTCACCGGCCGAATGAGTGCGGCTTGACAGAGGCATCAGTGTAGTGTATATACACGAAATGACGAAGCATCAGGATGTTCCCACCCTGGCGCGGATGCTGCTCGACAACTGCCTGTGTCACAATGTTCGCATGGCGAGCCGCGTCGTGAGCCGCGCCTATGACGAAGCGTTGCGCCCGACTGGATTGCGAGCGACCCAGGTTGCGGTATTGGCCGCGGTGGGCGCACGCGGCGCGCTTTCGATCAAGTCGCTGGCCGATTCGCTGCAAATGGAGCGCACAACCCTGACGCGGAATCTCAGGCCGCTCGAGGAGCAGGGCCTCGTCTCGATCGCGCCGGAAGCTCGCCACCGCAGTCGGGTTCTCGCGCTCACGGCCGCCGGCAAGGCCGCGCTGCTGAAAGCCTTGCCGTACTGGGAACGCGCTCAGCAAGCTTCGATGCATCAGCTGGGCGGTCAGCGCTGGCCGGCGGTTCAGACCGCCTTCGCCGACCTTGTCGGCCATTTCCATAAGGCCACCGTTTCCTAGGTCGGGTGCTGGAAGAGCTGCGCCAGTGCCGCGATGATCAAGTGTATATACACGAGGCAGCGGAGTAGAGACCATGGGTAAGTTCGAACGTTACGCCTTCAGCGCACAGCCCTCATTCAACGAGGCGGCGACCCGGGAGGCCTTCTCGCACGCCGTTCCGCTCAAGACGCTGGTGATCTTTTGCTACGATCCGAGGGCAGCCGAGATCCCGAACGCGGTCGCGAAGCTGTTTGGCGACGAGGTGTTTCCGGGAGAGATCATTCGCGACGCGGCCGGCAACCGTGTCGCATCGTCGACCACCATCTTCCCGGTGATCGTTGCCGGTGGCCGCGCCGTCGACGCGCTGCGCTCCATTTCCGTCGCCCAGCATCTGTTCGGGATCCAGAATATCGTCGTCGTCCACCATTCGCATTGCGGCGCGACGACCTTCACCGCCGATGGCATCATCAACGCCTACCGGCATGAACACCATCTCGATATCTCGAACCTCTACCAGCGAAGCAACATCTGCATCACCGACTATGAGGCGTCGCTGAAGCACGACACCGCCCTGGTGCGAGCCCATGACGGCACACCGAGACACGTCGATATTTTCGGCTATTTCTATGACATCGACACGGGAGAGCTGACCGGGGTCGTTCAGGACATCCATACGAGCCGATGATCAATCGCAGCCTGAATTTTGGCTGCGCCGGCATGATCTAAAACCGGTTCCCACCTTTCCGGATCATGCTCTAATGAGCGGCGAGCGCGTCTGCCGCGGCGAGAATTGCAGTCGAGATGAACGGAATCCACTGGAAGAGCTTCAAAGCTCCGCCGAGACGCAGCGATATGACGAGATAGGTTGCTGCATAACCGGCGAATTGCGCTGCTATCAGCCAAACGGCTGCGTCGTGCTGCCCACGCGCTCCGAGAACGAGCAGGGCCACGGCTGATAGTGTGAAATGGATCGTGATCAGGTGCCACATGCCGGCGAGCACGCCGGATTGCAACTCATCACCAAGTGCGGCCCTCATCGGTCGATAGAACATTGGCCTTCCGGCAAAGGCATGACCCGCTGCACAGATCAAAGCCATCAAACCGCCGGCAAGCAGCCACCAATTCACGATGAGGACTCCCTGATCACACTGACCCGCCCTGCTCGGCAATGTCACTCAGACAGAGACGGGTCGGCGGGCGCCCCTCGGCGGAATCCTTGAGTTTGACAAGTCCGGAATAGACCCAGCCGCGGCGATGTGGCTCGACGGCGGGTTTCGGCAGTCTGTAGTGGCGCAGCCGCACCAAAGTGCCCACCCCGTCGGGCTCGATCAGGAATTCTACTATCGACTGCCCGGGCTGAAGACCTTCCACGCCACCCCAGGTGAACGTCACCTTCCGGTTTGGAACGACCTCGAGGTAAGCTCCCTCGATGGTCAGGCCGGAGTCCGAGATACGAAACACGCCGCCGGGCCGGGCGTCGGCCTCCACGATTTCGGCGAGCCAGATCTTCATCTGGGTCGGCTCCGTCAAGAGAGCAAAGACGGTTTCGTGCGACGCATCGATGCGGATCTCTAGTCGAACCTCCCCACCCTCGCCCGCGTCGGTCATTTCTTCGCCTTGCTCCGTTGAACCGCTTCGGCAGCCTTTTTCAATCGTCGCAGTCGAGGACCCCAATAGCCTTGGACGAACTCGACAAGCTCATCGAAGGCTTCCGCCCGCACCACATAGAGTCGCTTCGCTCCGACCCGGCGTTCGTCGAGAAGGCCAGCCTCGCGCAACACGCCGAGGTGCTGGGAGACGGCCGGCCGGGTCATCTTGAATTGCCTGGCCACGGTCCCCGCGTCCATCTCCCGGTCGCGGATCAGCTTCACGATCTCGAACCGAGTCTCGTTGCTCAAAGCCCGGATTTTAGCCAACACCGGCATTATCGATTTATTCCTTGTAAGTATTCCTTTACGTTAGAAAACTCTTACCCCAAGATGGGGCAGCGCGCAACACCTCAGCCCGAGGATCTGTAACGCGCCGATCCCAAGAAGGAGTAACACATGAGTTCGACGGTGGCATCCAACGCCTGGGCGGAAATCATCCATCACGAGAAGGACGGCATTCTGGAGCTGCGGTGGTTGCCCAGCAAAATGACCGACGGCGCGTTCAAGGCGACGCTCGCGCTGTTTGTGTGGGAAGCCGAGAAGGCGCGGCCGCTGTTCCTTCTGATCGACGCAACCCAGTTTCGCCACCAGCCTGGACCGAACATGATGCAGTGGCGGGACGATTGCATCACCCCGCGCTATGGCGCGGCAGGCGTGACGAAATTCGCGTTCCATATGCCTGCCGGCTTTCCCAATACGATGGAAGCAGGAGGCAAGGAGGCTTTCGAAGGACCCACGATCTTTCCGACCGCCTGGTTTTCGGAGCGGCAGCACGCCCTCGACTGGTTCCGCAAGCGCTGAACCGCTGCAAAACAAGCGATCAAGGAAAACATCATGACGTTGATGTCGGCCGCGGCATTCGCCACCGTTTTGAGCTTTGTCATATTTGCAATGATGGCCATCTGGTACGTGGCGCCTTGGCTTAGAGCACTGCCGTGGGCCGAGGCGCTGACGCCGTTGCTGTGGGTTCATGCGTTCCGCCATGTCGCGTTGCAGATTTTTTCCGCCCAACAATTCGGGTTCGCGGTTTCCGACGGCACCAGAGATCAGATCGCCGGAGGCGACGTGATTGGAATGATCCTGGCGGTCTCCGCAATCGTCGCGCTGCGCTGGCGCGCGCGCATCGCCACTCTCCTGGTCTGGGTGTTCGTCGCGGCAACAGCTATCGATCTTGTCAACGCGACGATTGCCGGCGTGCGCGAGCAGCTATTCGCAAAAGCCTCCGGACTGACGTGGCTCATTCTCACCTTCTATGTTCCGCTGCTCTGGGTAAGTCTGGGCCTCGTCGTTTGGCAACTTTACGCTCGACGCGATGAGCCGCTCGCGCTTGCCCGTGCCCCAATCTCTGACCTATCCCCCCGGACCTGCCGGCGTTGGCCAGAGACCATGGCCTAGTGGAGTGAAGCAACAAGGGAGTAAGCAGATGGCACAGTTCCCGGCGCCCACAGAAGGGATCGCGCTCACGCATTTCATCGTCTCGCGTGACGTCGAGCGCTCCCGGCGCTTCTACACGGAGGTGCTCGGCGGCGAGGCGGTGCTCGAGGGCGAGCTCTCGATTGTCGCCCTGACGAACGGCTGGGTCACCATCAGTGTCGGTGGCGGACCCACAGACGACAAGCCGACGGTGACGCTCGTGCCGCCCTCGGATCCGGATCGCGCGTCGAGCTTCATGAACATCCGTGTCGCCGACATCAGCGCCGTCTATAAGCTTTGGAGCTCTCGCGGAGCGAAGTTTCTGACCCCGCCGATCGACCGTGGCAGCGAAATCCGTTGTTACATGCGCGACCCCGACGGCCACCTGATCGAGGTCGGCCAGTTGGTCCGGCGCCCTGGCGGCTGATCATCACCACTCCCGGATCGCAAATCTTCACAAGAGACGGGCCCGCGCAATATGTCGCAAAATAAGGGAACCTGCCATGGCTGAAATTCGCCATTTGATTCCGATTGAGACGCGCGTCGTGCAGCCTGCACACTACACCGCGCCCTTGCCTGGGGCGATGAGGGTCGAAGGGAGGCACGCTATGGCGCCAGTTCTCTTGGCATTCGCCTCGCCGTGGCTGCGGCCCTTGTTCTGCAGCTCGGCGCGATCGGCGCGCATGCCGAGGAGTTGAAGGTGACAATCGACAATTTCACTTTCACGCCGCCTGAGCTCAAGGTGAAGGTCGGCGATACGGTGACCTGGACCAACCACGACGACATTCCGCATACCGCGGTGTCGGCGGGCAGATTCAGGTCGAGGCCGATGGATACCGACAACACCTTCTCGTTCACTTTCACGGCGGCGGGCGACTACCCGTATTTTTGCTCGATCCACCCGCATATGACCGGAATGATCAAGGTTGAGTAGCGGCGTGTCTTCCGTGACAGCCGAGCAAGAGGCGAGGCCGGTTAGCGCTGCCAACGACACGCCCGAAAGGGCACTGCGCTTTCGCGAGGCGGCGCTGCCGCATCTGGACGAAGCCTATACGCTGGCACGCCACCTGCTTCGCGACCCAACCGACGCCGAGGACGCGGTTCAGGAATGTTACTTGCGCGCGCTGAAACACTTCGGTGGTTATCGCGGGCCGGCGATGAAGCCGTGGCTATTCGCGATCCTGCGCAATGTCTGCCGGGACGAATATGCGCGGCGGGCAAGCTCGCCGACGGGTGCGATCGAAGACCTGCCGGAGAGCGCCGAGCAGGCTCCGCTCTGGAACGAGGCGCAGGAGACGCCGGAAGCCGAGATGCTTCGCACGCGCGATGCGGCTACCATCCGGCGGCTGGTGGCTGCGCTTGCAGATCCGTTT